>OJQW01000038.1_pt1 | contig 90297 bp, 77 predicted proteins | sample 1599041 | NCBI WGS metagenome assembly OJQW01 (sample SAMN03922518, study PRJEB24848) | human gut metagenome | isolation source: stool sample | host: Homo sapiens | place: Germany | collected 2010-02
TCGCTTCGTCGTCGCAAGCTGCATATCCTTCGCTCCCGGCTAAAGCCGAGAGCTCAGTCATTTCGCTGCTCCTCCTCTCCCGATGAGTGCGATTCGCACTCATCGGGAACCCGAAGTATTTTCGGCGACGTACACGCCGCCGCCGAAAATGATCCCAGTCCCTTTCGCGCCCATAGGGCGCGAAACTCTGCGAGGCTTTTTTTACAAGCTGAAGCGGGAGGCGGCACTTAAAGTGCCGCCTCCCGCTTTTTTACCGGCCGGGCGCTCAGCCCAGCAGCTCGCGCGTCGTCTGCGCGTCGCGCAGGATCTGCGCTTTAAGCTCGTCCACGTTTGCAAACTTACGCTCGTCGCGTATGAAGTGGTGGAACTCCACCCTCACCGTGTGGTCGTACAAGTCGCCGTCGAAGTCCAGGATGTAGCTCTCCACGCTCACCCGGTCGCTGCCGGAGACCGTCGGGCGAACGCCCACGTTGGTGACGGCCATGTGCTCCTCGCCGTTATCGAGGAACACCCTGGCGGCGTACACGCCGTGGCGCGGGACGAGCACGCCCTCGGCGAAGCGCATATTGATGGTAGGCGTGCCGAGCTTGCCGCCCAGCTGAAAGCCGTAGTGCACCGTGTCTACCAGGCAGTGCGGGTGACCGAGCAGGCGGTTTGCCTCCTCTATCTCGCCCTCGGCGATGCACTTTCTTATGCGCGTGGAGCTGACCACGTCGCCGTCGAGCTTCACCGCGTCTATTATGTCGCAGCCCAGGCCGTGCTCCGAGCACCAGCCGGCTATCTTGACGGCTCTGCCCTCGCCCTTGTAGCCGCAGCTGAAGTCGTAGCCCACGACCACGTGCACGGCGTGCAGCTCGTTAACCAGCGAGCTCATGAACTCCTGCCAGGGCATCTGCATCACCGCGCGGCTGAAATGGATGAAGATCACGCTGTCTATGCCGTAGACCCGGCGTATTATCTCCGCCCTGCCCTCCGGTGAGTTGATAAGCGGCACCTCCACGCCCTTGACCAGCGTGTCGGGGTGCGTGTCGAAGGTCAGCACCGCGGGCGTGACGTGGCGCTCCATCGCGCGGCGGCGCGTCATCTCCATCAGCGCGGCGTGACCCAGATGTACCCCGTCAAAGAAGCCCAGGGCTATAACTCTCTTTGTATCCGGCATATGTCAAACCTCGAAAAAACTCTTAATCGTGTGCAAAACACCGTCTTTGACCTCGCCCAGCATCAAAAACTCACCGTTTTGTGCATAGACGCGGCAAGTCCCATCCGGCGTGCCCTGCGGCGCGGTGACGTCCGAGCCGTTTCTCACCGCGCGCTCGGCGCGCTCGCTCCACATCGTGAGGGCGTCGTGCGCGGCGAACAGCGTGTCCACGGGCAGCAGGCACTCGCTCGCGCCTCTCCGCTCTATCTCCCCGAGCGTCAGGGCGTCCTCGGCGCGAAAGCCGCCGGAGTAGGTCCGGCGCAGGGCGCTCATGCACGCGCCGCAGCCCAGCGCCTCGCCTATGTCGGCGCAGAGCGTGCGTATATACGTGCCCTTGGAGCACTCGACATCCAGGACGCAGTCGCCGTTTTCAAGCTGTCCGGCGAAGTCCAGACGTGTTATGTTAACCTGTCGCGGCTTTCGCTCCACCTCGCCGCCGGCGCGGGCTATCTCGTAGAGCTTTCGGCCGCCGACCTTTATCGCGCTGTACATGGGCGGTATCTGCTCAATTTTGCCGGTGAAGCGCGGCAGTATGGCGCGGAGCGCGTCCGGCTCCGGTATGCCTCCGCCGCTGCTGAGCACGTTGCCCTCGGTGTCGAGGGTGTCCGTCGTGACGCCGAAGCGGATGTGCGCCCGGTAGCCCTTGACCTGCGCCTCGGCGAACTCCGCCGCGCGCGTGGCGCGGCCTACGAGCACCACCAGCACGCCCGTGGCCATGGGGTCGAGCGTCCCGGCGTGGCCAACGCGGCGCGTTCCGGCCAGGCGGCGGACCTTGCCGACCACGTCGTGGCTGGTCCAGCCGGCGGGCTTGTCGACTATAAGCAGCCCGCTCACAGTTCCGGGTACTTCTCGCATATGGCTTTCAGCATCTGCTCCAGCGCGGTCTCGACGTCGCAGTTGAGCGTGACCCCGGCGGCCATGGCGTGTCCTCCGCCGCCGTAGAGCGCGCAGATATCGGAGACGTTAATCCCGGGCTTGCTGCGCGCGGAGACCTTGCTCTCGTTCTCGCCCACCTCGCGTATCGTGAGGCTTATCACGCTGCCCTTGGCCTTCCCGGCGATGCCCGCCAGGTCGTCGCAGTCGTTTTCGTCGGCTCCGCACTCGTCAAGCATCTGCTGCGTCACCAGCACCGCGCTGACCTTGCCGTCCAGCGGGAAGCGCATACCCGTGAGCATGCGCCCCTCCAGCGCCATGCGGGCGCGGGTCTGGGTGCGGAACAAGGTTATGTTCAGCTCGCTGTTGTCGGCGCCGAGGTCAATCAGCTCGGCGGCTGCGCGCAGCGTGGCGGCATTGGTGTTTGAGTACTGGAAGCAGCCGGTGTCCGTGCTGACGGCCGCGTAGAGCAGCGTGGCCTCCCCGGCGGTGATATTGCCGCATAGCGCCTTGATTATGTCCATGACCAGCTCGCCGCAGCTGGAGCGCTCGGCGGCCAGGCACAGATTTTCGGCAAAGCGGCTGTTGGAGGGGTGGTGGTCTATGGCCAGCGGTATCGGCGTTGTCACACCTGCGGGGAAAAGCCCCTCGCTCGCCACGTCGACGGTAATCACCGTAGACGGCAAAAGCCCTTCCGGCGCCTCGTAAGGCTCCACGAAGGGTCTGTAGGTGTCGGTCGTCTCCGGGTTGGCAATGCACCAGGCGCGCTTGCCGCGCCTGCGGAGCGCCGAGCACAGCGCCGCCCCGGAACAGAGCGTGTCCCCGTCCGGGCGGCGATGGCTTATTATGAGGTAGTCGTCGTGCGCATCGAGCCACTCGGCGCACTCACTCGCTGTCAGGTTCTTCGTCATGCTTCTCAGATTCCTCAATTTCCTCTATCATCCGGCTTATCTTCGCGCCGTATTCCATCGAGTGGTCAAGCTCAAAGACAAGCTCCGGCGTGTAGCGCAGGTTGAGCGAGGCGCCAAGCTCGCGCCTGAGCCACGATCCGCAGCTCTTGAGCCCGCGCTTGAACTCCTTCTCGTTCAGCTCGCCGAGGACGCTGAGCCACACCTTGGCGTAACGCAGATCCCCCGTCGTCTCGACGCGGGTAATGCTAATCATCCCCTGCTGCACACGCGGGTCCTTCACGGAGCGCAGCAGAGAGCTGAGCGCGAGCTGTATATCGTCGTTTATGCGGCCCATCCTAGTGGAATTTGCCATATAATTACCTCTTAAAAGTATTTAACGCTTGATCCCCAGCAGCCGCGCTACCGCGCGCTGCTATTGCAATCCATTTTTGGCGGGGCTTCGCCTCGCCCTTGCGCGCATACGCGCGCTAATTAAATCTATTTTTGGCGGGGCTTCGCCTCGCCAAAAATACTTCTCGCGCAGCGAACGTGCGATTGCCGGTGCACGCACCGGCAATCGTGCGCTGAGCGAAGCGCCGGTGACCATTGCCCGAGCCTCCGGCTCGGGCAGGCGCACCCAATTGGCACGAAATGCCCGCAGGCATTTCGGCCAGTTAATTCGGCCAGTTAATTCGGCCAGTTAGTTTTCTATCTGCTTCATCACGTAGGCCTCAATGATGTCGCCCACGCGCTCGTCGTTGAACTTCTCTATCTGGATGCCGCACTCGTAGCCGGAGGCGACTTCCTTGACGTCGTCCTTGAAGCGGCGCAGCGAGGCCATCTCGCCCTCGAACACGACTATGCCGTCGCGCACGACGCGCACGGAGCAGCCGCGCTGGACTTTGCCGTCCTGGACGTAGCAGCCGCAGACGGTGCCGACCTTGCTGACCTTGTACAGCTGGCGAATCTCGATGTGGCCGATGACCTGCTCCTCAAACTTGGGAGCGAGCATGCCCTTCATGGCGGCTTCTATCTCGTTGATGCAATCGTATATGACGCGGTAGGTGCGGATCTCCACGTTGGCGCGCGCGGCGTAGTCCCTCGCGCCGCCGTCGGGGCGGACGTTGAAGCCGACTATCAGCGCGTTGCTGGTGGCGGCGAGCATGACGTCGCTCTCGTTGATGGCGCCGACGCCGGAGTGGATGACCTTGACGCGGACTTCCTCGTTGGTGAGCTTCTCGAGCGAGGTCTTGACGGCCTCGGCGCTGCCCTGGACGTCTGCCTTGACGATGATGTTGAAGTCCTTTATCTCGCCCTGCTTGATCTGCGCGAACAGGTCGTCGAGCGTGACCTTCTTGGCGACGCCGAGCGTGCGCTCCTTGGCCTGCTGCTTGCGCTCCTCGACGAGCTCGCGAGCCATGCGCTCGTCGTCGACGGCGTTGAACACGTCGCCGGCGTTGGGCACCTCGCTCATGCCGGCTATCTCCACCGGGATGCTCGGTCCGGCCTCGGTGACGCGCTGACCCTTGTCGTTCATCATGGTGCGGACGTGTCCGACGGCGGTGCCGGCTATGATGATGTCGCCGTGGTGCAGAGTGCCGTTCTGCACCAGCACGGTCATGATGGGGCCGCGGCCGCGGTCGAGGCGCGCCTCGATGACAGTGCCCCTGGCGGCGCGGTTCGGGTTGGCCTTCAGCTCGAGGATCTCGGCCAGGACGACCAGGTTCTCCAGCAGGTTGTCTATGCCCTCGCCGGTCTTGGCGCTTATCGGGCAGACGATGGTGTCGCCGCCCCACTCCTCGCTGACGAGGTCGTACTCAGTCAGCTGCTGCTTGACGCGCTCGGGGTTGGCGCCGGGCATATCCATCTTGTTGATAGCCACGACGATGGGGATGTTCGCCGCCTTGGCGTGGTTGATGGACTCTATGGTCTGGGGCATGATGCCGTCGTTGGCCGCAACGACCAGGATGGCGATGTCCGTGACGGACGCGCCGCGGGCGCGCATACTGGTGAAGGCCTCGTGACCCGGGGTGTCCAGGAAGGTGACCGGGCTGCCCTTGACGTTGACGGTGTAGGCGCCGATGTGCTGCGTGATGCCGCCGGCCTCTCCGGCGGCGACGTTGGCCTTGCGGATGTAGTCCAGCAGGCTGGTCTTGCCGTGGTCGACGTGACCCATGACCACGACTACCGGGGCGCGCGGCTCCAGCTCCTCCGGCCTGTCTTCGCGGTCGTCTATCAGGCGCTCCTCGACGGTGACGACCACCTCGTGCTCGACCTTGCAGCCCAGCTCCATGGCAACGAGCGCGGCGGTGTCGTAGTCGATTATATCGCTCAGCGAGGCCATGACGCCGTTCTTGATGAGCGCCTTTACGACCTCGGTGCCGGTCTTCTTCATGCGGGAGGCCAGCTCGCCGACGCCGATGGCGTCGGGTATCTGAACCTTTACGGGCGCCTTCTTGGCTATCTCGAACTGCAGCTTCTGCATACGCTCGCGCTCCTCGGCGCGGCGCTTGGCGCTGGCCGCGGCCTGCTGCTGGCGCTGCTTCTGCTTGTTGGAGAACTTCTCCTTGCCGCCGCGCTGGCGTCCGGAGTCCGCGCCGTGAGCGCCTGCCATGCGGTCAAAGCGCTCGTCGTACTTGCCGAGGTTGACGTTGCCGCCGCCGCGGGTGTCAATGACGCGCTTCTCGGGCACCTGGCGGGGGACGTGCTGCTTCTCCTTCTTGGGCTGAGCCGGCTGCTGCGCGCCCTCGGCCGGGGCGGCGCTCTGAGCCCTGGCGGGCTCCTGCGCGGGCTTGGCCTGGGGAGCGGGCTGCTCCTTCTTCGGCTCAGGCTTCTTCTCCACGGCGGGCACGCGCACCAGATCCTCCATGGTCGCGCACTGGTGCTGCTGGGTCAGGTACTCGAAAATCACGGACAGCTCCGAGTCCTCAAGCACCTGCATGTGGTTCTTGGGCGTGGTGGCGTACTTGGTCAATATCTCTGTAATGTTCTTGGAGGGAAGGCCAAAGTCCTTGGCCACCTCGTGAACCCTATACTTGTCAAAACTACTCATTTAGTTCCCTCCCCGGTTTCCTTTTTGGCCCTCTGGCCTTGCGGTAAGCGGCCTTGTCGCTGCGCCGTGTCATCTCCGCGGCGAGAGTGCCGTATGTCTGCGGGTCTGTCTCGGCCAGCGCCTTCAAAAACGCGTCCGAGAGTCCGAAATCCGTACACGCAGCCATCGAACAGCCGCTCTTGCCGAGGGCGTCCGACAACTGCTCTTTTGTATAGGGCAGCGTTGCGCACAGAGCGCGCCGCCCCTGGAGAAAGCTCTCCACCCTTCTGCGGGCGTTCGGCGAGGCGTCGGCGGCCACGATGACCAGCCTGGCACGTCCGGCCTTCACCGCCGCGCCGGTGGCCGTCTCGCCTATCTCTATCCTCCCGGCCTTGCGCATGAGGCCGAGGTAATTCAGCGCGCGGTCAGTCATCGCCGCGCTCCAGCGCTTCGGTAAGCCGCTCCATGACCTCGTCGGGTATCTTGGTCTCCAGCGCGCGATCCAGCGCGCGGGACTTCACCGCGCGGCGAAGACACTCGGCGTTCGGGCAGACGTACGCGCCTCGTCCCGGTTTCTTGCCCCGCGCATCGAGCGAGACCTCGCCCTCGGGCGAGCGCACAACGCGCAGCAGCTCCGGCTTGGGCTTCATCTCGCGGCAGCCCAGGCACTGGCGCATCGGTATCCTCTTTGGCATAGCGGCCTCCTTGTCTGAAACTTACTCTGCGGCGACTCCCATTCCGTCGTCAGACTTGATGTCTATCTTAAAGCCCGTCAGCTTGGCGGCGAGACGCGCGTTCTGGCCCTCGCGGCCGATGGCCAGGGACAGCTGGTTCTCGGGCACTACCACGCGGCAGGTCTTGTTGTCGTCCTCCATCGTCACGCTGAGCACCGTGGCGGGAGCCAGGGCGTGGGCGATGTACGTGGCGGGGTCTTCGCTGTACTCGATTATGTCTATCTTCTCTCCGCCCAGCTCGTTGACCACGGCGGCGACACGCGCGCCGCGCGGACCTACGCAGGCGCCGATGGCGTCGACGTCCGGCTCGGCACTGCCGACGGAGATCTTGCTCCTGGAGCCGGCCTCGCGGGCTATGCCGTGTATCTCGACGGTGCCGTCGAATATCTCGGGCACCTCCAGCTCGAACAGGCGGCGCACCAGGCCGGGGTGAGACCTGGATATGAGCACCTGCACGCCGCGGGTGGAGCGGCGCACTTCCACGACGTACACACGCGCGCGCTGACCCTCGGCAAGCTCCTCGCCGGGTATCTGCTCGCTGCGCGGGAGCACGGCCTCGGTGGCCTCGCTGCCCTCGCCTATGCGCATCGTGATGGCGCCGGTGCGCTGGTCGATGCGGTAGACGGTGCCTGTGAGCACCTCGTGCTGCTTGTTGTTGAACTCATCGTATATGATGCCGCGCTCGGCCTCGCGTATGCCCTGGATGATGACCTGCTTGGCGGCCTGGGCGGCTATGCGGCCGAACTTCTTGGTCTCCACGGGGATGGTCAGCTCGTCGCCGATGACGGCGCGCTTGGAGAGCTTCTTCGCGCTGTCCACGTCTATCTCCATGGTCGGATCTTCTACCTGCTCCACGACCGTCTTGTGCACGACCAGCTCTATGCGCTTTTTGTCCTCGTCCAGGATGACCTCGACATTTTCGCCGTAGTCGGGGTTGTCACGGCGGAAGGCCGCGAGCATGGCCTGCTCTATCTTCTCGTACATGTAGTCGCGGGGAATGCCTTTTTCCTTCTCTATGTCCTCCACCGCGGCGAAGAATTCTGCGTTCATTTCACTCTGCCTCCATATGTCATATCGTCATGCGCAGCCGCACCTGGGCGACCTGCGCGGCCGGGAAACTCACCTGCTGGCCGTTGAGCTCTATAGTCACAGTGCCGTCCTCGGCCCTGGAAACCAGCGTGCCGACGTGGCTTTTGGCGCCCATTATGGGCTGATAGTGCTTGACCTCGACCTGCTCGCCGATAAAGCGGGCAAAGTCGCCGGGGCGCTTGAGCGCACGCTCCGCGCCCGCGCTGGACACCTCGAAAACATAGCTTGTAGGTATGGGGTCGGCCTCGTCCAGAATGGGATCCAACGCCCGGGAGACCGCCTCGCAGTCGTCTATGGACACGCCGCCGGCCTTGTCAATGTACACGCGCAGATACCACGAGCCTGCCTCGCGGACATACTCCACGTCCCAGACCTCGCAGCCGCACTGCGCCGCCACCGGCTCCGCCAGAGCCGCCACCTGCTCAGTAACCTTGCTCATATTTCCTCCTGAATCCAGTTTCTGACAGACGAAATTTCCCCAACAAAAAGAGTGGGATAAACACCCACTCCGGAAACCTCAACGTCAATACGCTGGTATTTTACCACATACGAGAAACTATTGCAAGTCTTTTTTATAATAGTATACGCTCCGGAATCCCCCGGAAAAGAAAAATCCCGGCGAGACAAAGTCCCGGCGGGATGAGTTGTCATTCACGGCAAAAATGCCGTGCGTCCAGGGGGGAAGCTCGTTCCCCCCATAGACTAAAGAAGGGGGAGTAATGAAAATGAAGAAGTTTGCTTGCAGGTATTATAATAACGGCCAATTGTTAAGCGAAAAAGCGGCAGCTTGTTACAATTATGTTAAGTTACAAGGAATTTTAAACCGATTTTCGCGAAAAAGCCACCATCGATTCTGCGACGGATGTTTGCACCCGCGTTCGGACATAGCACGCCCTCTTGATGCGCGCAAGACGCATCAAGAGTTTTTGCGAAGGCGCAAAAACGTTGTTGTTCAAAGGGGAAAGAGAGAGCCGCCTGTGTGGTCTAAGGCGCACAGCGCACGTCGGACGCGATGCGGCTTCAGCCGCGAGCCCGCGCGCTACGACTCCCCGCACCCGCTCAACTCCACGGCGCACAGCGCACCTGCAATCTTGCTGTCCGTCGGCAGAGCATGCCCGCGACCCCCGCAAGCGGGCTATGCCCGAAACGTCCGTTCCGCACCAAAAATAATCAGCTTTCAGCAGAATTCGCGCTACGCGCGAACAATTCCAATAAAATCCCGCCCGGCGGCGTGTACGTCGGGCGGGATTAACAATTTCCCCCTCAAACGAAAAGGCCGCCCATAGGGCGGCCTTTTCGTTTGAAATTGTTATAGTGCGTTGGATCGGTTCACGAGCACGGAGAGGTCGACGTAGTCGGCTTCGGACTCGGCTTCCTCGTCGGTTTCCATCTCGAAATCGCGGTACATGGTCAGGCCGCTGCCGGCGGGGATGAGCTTGCCTATGATGACGTTCTCCTTCAGACCCACGAGGTGGTCGACCTTGCCCTTGATGGCGGCGTCGGTGAGCACCTTGGTGGTCTCCTGGAAGGACGCGGCAGAGAGGAAGCTCTCCGTGGCCAGGGAGGCCTTGGTGATACCCATGAGTATCTGGGTGTAGGTGGCGGGCAGGAGCGGCGTGCCGTCCTCGCGGAGCTCGCCGGCCTCCGTGCGCTCAGCAATGCGCTTGTTCTCGGCGCGCAGGTCGGTGATGTCAACGACGGCGCCGGAAAGCAGTGTGGTGTCGCCGGCCTCCTCTACGCGCACCTTGCGCAGCATCTGGCGGACAATGACCTCGATGTGCTTGTCGTTGATGTCGACGCCTTGCTGGCGGTACACCTTCTGGACTTCCTGCACGAGGTAGTTGCGCACGCCGAGACGGCCGAACTCGTCGTCGTCAACGCCGCGGATGCGGAGCACGTCGTGCGGGTTGAGCGCGCCGGCGGTGAGCTCCTGTCCCCTGTCGACATGCTGTCCGTTCTGGACGAGGATGCCGGCGGAATAGGGCACGGTGTAGGTGACGGTGTCGTTGAACTCGAAGTTATTGACGGTTATGGCAAAGATGGCGTTCTTGCGGGTCTCCTCTATGCTGACAGTGCCGGATATCTCGCTGAGCACGGCCATGCGCTTGGGCTTGCGCGCCTCGAACAGCTCCTCGACTCGGGGCAGACCCTGAGTGATGTCGTCGCCGGCGATGCCGCCCGTGTGGAAGGTACGCATGGTGAGCTGGGTGCCCGGCTCGCCGATGGACTGAGCCGCGATGACGCCGACCGCCTCGCCGGGGTTGACCGGCGCGCCGACGGCCAGGTTGATGCCGTAGCAGTGGGCGCAGACGCCCTGGGCGGCCTCGCAGGTGAGCACGCTGCGGACGAGCACGCGGTCTATGCCGTGCGCGGTGAGCGTCTCGGCGTCGCCGCTCATCAGCATGTGGTGCGTGTCGAACAGCACCTCGCCGGTGGCCGGGTCGGTGACGGGCACAGCCGGGTAACGGCCGTGGATGCTGACGGCCAGGGACTGGACCTCCTGACCCTTCTCCATGACGGCGGAAGCCCAGATGCCCTTGTCGGTGACGCAGTCCTCCTCGCGGATGATGACCTCCTGGCTGACGTCGACGAGACGGCGGGTCAGGTAACCGGAGTCTGCGGTACGGAGGGCGGTATCGGCCAGACCCTTACGGGCGCCTCGGCTGGAGATGAAGTACTCCAGTACGGACAGACCCTCACGGAAGTTCGCCTTGATGGGTATCTCGATGGTCTTACCGGAGGTGTTGGCCATCAGGCCGCGCATACCGGCCAGCTGACGGATCTGGTTCATGGAGCCACGGGCGCCGGAGTTCGCCATCATGTAGATGGGGTTGAACTCGTCCAGGCAGTCCTGAAGGGCGTTGGTGACGTCCTTGGTGGTCTGCTCCCACTCGTCGACGACCAGGCGGTAGCGTTCGTCGTTGGTGATGAAGCCGCGGCGGAACTGCTTTTCGATGTCGAGAACCTTGTTCTCGGTGGCCTCGATAAGGGTCTGCTTGGCGTCAGGCACGGTCATGTCCGCTATGGATATGGTCAGCGCGCCGATGGTGGAGTACTTGTAGCCGAGCGCCTTGATGTTGTCAAGCACCTCGGCGCTGATGGTGAAGCCGTACTTCTGGATGCAGCGGTCGATGATGTCGCCCAGCTGCTTCTTGCCGACCTGGAAGCCTATCTCGAGGTCGAAGGCGTGCTCCGGGTCGCTGCGGTCAACGTAGCCGAGATCCTGCGGAATCGGCTCGTTGAAGATGATACGGCCGACGCTGGTGCGCACGAGCTTGTGCGCAGGCTCGCCGTTGATGGTCTTCTCCACGCGCAGCATGATGGGCGCGTGCAGCCCGATTATGCCCTCGCTGTAGGCCATCAGCGCTTCGGCGCTGGTGCCGTAGGCGTGTATCGGGCGGTATTCGGCCTCGCGCTTGCCCTCGGCCTTGGCGGCCTTGTTGGCGGCGACGAAGTCGTCGGCGTCCACGACCTCGCCGGCGGGCAGGCCGGTGTCGCCGGCGTCGGAGACGAACACGCGCTCCGCGCCCGGCTCGGCCTTGCCGAGACGCAGGTAGGTGAGGTAGTAGGAGCCGAGGATCATGTCCTGGGTGGGAACGGTGACGGGGTGGCCGTCCTGCGGGCGCAGGAGGTTGTTGGCCGAGAGCATGAGTATGCGGGCTTCGGCCTGCGCCTCGGCGCTCAGGGGCAGGTGTATGGCCATCTGGTCGCCGTCGAAGTCGGCGTTGTACGCGGTGCAGACCAGCGGGTGCAGCCTCAGCGCGCGGCCTTCGACCAGGATCGGCTCGAACGCCTGGATGCCCAGACGGTGGAGCGTAGGCGCGCGGTTGAGCAGCACGGGGTGCTCCTTGATGACGACCTCGAGCGCGTCCCAGACCTCGGTGCGCTGCTTGTCGACCATCTTCTTGGCGGACTTGATGTTGTTCGCCACGCCGTCCTCGACCAGCTTCTTCATGACGAAGGGGCGGAACAGCTCTATGGCCATCTCCTTCGGCACGCCGCACTGATATATCTTCAGGTCGGGGCCGACGACTATAACGCTTCGGCCGGAGTAGTCGACGCGCTTGCCGAGCAGGTTCTGGCGGAAGCGGCCCTGCTTGCCCTTGAGCATGTCGGACAGGCTCTTGAGCGCGCGGGAGTTGGCGCCGGTGACGGCGCGGCCGCGGCGGCCGTTGTCTATCAGGGCGTCAACGGCCTCCTGGAGCATACGCTTCTCGTTGCGGATGATGATGTCGGGGGCGTTGAGCTGGATGAGCCTCTTGAGGCGGTTGTTGCGGTTGATGACGCGGCGGTAGAGGTCGTTCAGGTCGCTGGTGGCAAAGCGGCCGCCGTCGAGCTGGACCATGGGGCGTATCTCGGGCGGGATGACCGGCAGGACGTCGATTATCATCCACTCGGGGCGGTTGCCGCTCTGGCGGAAGGCCTCGACGACCTCCAGGCGCTTGACCAGCTTGGCCTTCTTCTGGCCGCCGGCGGTGGCCAGCTCGGCGCGGAGCTGGGCGGAGAGCTGCTCGCAGTCTATCTGGGAGAGCAGCTTCTTGATGGCCTCGGCGCCCATTCCGGCGTCGAAGTCGTCCTCATACTTTTCGCGCATGTCGCGGTACTCGTGCTCGGTGAGGATCTGGCAGCGCTCCAGCGGGGTGTCGCCGGGGTCGGTGACGATGTAGGCCGCAAAGTAGAGCACGCGCTCGAGCGTGCGCGGGGTGAGGTCGAGCATCAGACCCATGCGGGAGGGGATGCCCTTGAAGTACCAGATGTGGCTGACGGGCGCGGCCAGCTCGATGTGGCCCATGCGCTCGCGGCGGACCTTGCTGCGCGTGACTTCGACGCCGCAGCGGTCGCAGATCTTGCCCTTGTAGCGTATCTTCTTGTACTTGCCGCAGTGGCACTCCCAGTCCTTGGTGGGTCCAAATATGCGTTCGCAGAACAGGCCGTCGCGCTCAGGCTTCAGGGTACGGTAGTTGATGGTCTCCGGCTTCTTGACCTCGCCGTAGGACCACTCGCGTATCTGTTCAGGGGAGGCTATGCCTATCTTGATAGCGTCAAACGGTGTATAGCTCACAGCTTATTCCTCCTCCATATCATCAACGTCTCCGGAAAAGCCCGGGAATATGTCGTCATCCTCGTCCCCGTCTCCGTCGTCGCCGAAGTCGCCGTAGGCGTCCGCGCCGGCGTCCTCAGGGGCGTCCTCTATGGAGTAGCCGCTCGCCTCGATCTCGCTGTCGTCGGAGCGGTACTCGTCGCGTCCGCTGGGGATGAAGTCGTCCTCGTCGTCGTCCTTGAGCTCTATCTCGTTGCCCTCCTTGTCCAGGATGCGCACGTCGAGGCAGAGGCTCTGCAGTTCCTTGAGCAGCACCTTGAAGCTCTCGGGCACGCCCGGCTCGGGGATGTTGTGGCCCTTGACTATGGCCTCGTAGGTCTTGACACGGCCGGTGACGTCGTCGGACTTCACGGTCAGTATCTCCTGCAGCGTGTACGCCGCGCCGTAGGCCTCGAGAGCCCAGACCTCCATCTCGCCGAAGCGCTGGCCGCCGAACTGAGCCTTGCCGCCGAGCGGCTGCTGAGTGACCAGGCTGTACGGGCCGGTGGAGCGGGCGTGTATCTTGTCGTCGACCAGGTGGTGCAGCTTGAGGAAGTAGACGTAGCCGACGGTGACGGCGTTGTCGAACCTCTCGCCGGTGCGGCCGTCGTAGAGATAGCTCTTGCCGTCCTCGCGCAGTCCGGCGAGCTGCAGGCTCTCGCGGATGCTGGCCTCGTTGGCGCCGTTGAAGATGGGCGTCGCGACCTTCCAGCCGAGCGCCTGGGCGGCGTAGCCGAGGTGCACCTCCAGGACCTGACCTATATTCATACGGCTCGGGACGCCAAGGGGGTTCAGGACTATGTCCAGCGGGGTGCCGTCGGGCATGTAGGGCATGTCCTCGCGCGGGAGTATGCGGGAGACGACGCCCTTGTTGCCGTGGCGGCCTGCCATTTTGTCGCCGACGGAGATCTTGCGCTTCTGCGCGATGTAGACGCGCACGACCTGGTTGACGCCGGCGCTCATCTCGTCGCCGTTCTCGCGGGTGAAGACCTTGACGTCGACTATGATGCCGCTCTCGCCGTGGGGGACCTTCAGCGAGGTGTCGCGCACCTCGCGAGCCTTCTCGCCGAAGATGGCGCGCAGCAGGCGCTCCTCGGCGGTGAGGTCGGTCTCGCCCTTGGGGGTGACCTTGCCGACCAGGATATCGCCGCTGCGGACCTCGGCGCCCACGCAGATTATGCCGCGCTCGTCGAGGTACTTGAGCGCGTCGTCGCCCACGCCGGGGATGTCACGGGTGATCTCCTCGGGGCCGAGCTTGGTGTCGCGGGCGTTGCACTCGTACTCCTCCACGTGGATGGAGGTGAAGGTGTCCTCCATGACGAGGCGCTCGTTGAGCAGGATGGCGTCCTCGTAGTTGTAGCCCTCCCAGTTCATGTAGCCGACCAGGATGTTCTTGCCGAGGCTGATCTCGCCGTTGCTGGTGGACGGGCCGTCTGCGAGCACGTCGCCCTTTTCGACCCTGTCGCCCGCGCCGACGATGGGGCGCTGGTTGATGCAGGTGCCCTGGTTGGAGCGGGAGAACTTTATGAGCTTGTAGTCCTTTACCTCGCCGCTGTCATAGCGCACGACCACGTTGGTGGCGCTGGAGCTTATGACCGTGCCGCCGTCCTCGGCGAGTACGCACACGCCGGAGTCGACGGCGCACTTGTGCTCGATGCCGGTGGCGACTATGGGAGCCTCGGTGGTCAGCAGAGGCACGGCCTGGCGCTGCATGTTCGCGCCCATAAGTGCGCGGTTGGCGTCGTCGTTCTCGAGGAAGGGTATCATGGCCGTGGCGACGGAGACCATCATGCGCGGGGAGATGTCGATGTAGTCGACGCGCTCGCGGTCGACGTCTATTATCTCGTCACGGTGGCGGCAGGTGACACGCTTGTTCTTGAGGCAGCCGTTCTCGTCCAGAGGCTCGGTGGCCTGGGCGACGATGTAGCGGTCCTCCACGTCGGCGGTCATGTACTCCACCTCGTCGGTGACGAAGCAGTCCGGCTTGCGCACCTTGCGGAACGGGGTGATGAGGAAGCCGTACTCGTTGACGCGCGCATAGCTGGCGAGGTAGCTTATGAGGCCTATGTTCGGGCCTTCGGGGGTCTCTATGGGGCAGAGGCGGCCATAGTGGCTGTAGTGGACGTCGCGGACGTCGAAGCTCGCCCTCTCACGGCTCAGGCCGCCGGGGCCGAGAGCCGACATGCGGCGCTTGTGCGTCAGCTCGGCCAGCGGGTTGGTCTGATCCATGAACTGGCTCAGCGGCGAGGAGCCGAAGAACTCCTTGACCGCCGCGGTGACCGGGCGGATATTTATAAGGCTCTGCGGGGTGACAATGTCGAGATCCTGGAGCGTCATGCGCTCGCGGATGACGCGCTCCATGCGGGAAAAGCCGATGCGGAACTGGTTCTGCAGCAGCTCGCCCACGCACCTCACGCGGCGGTTGCCCAGGTGGTCGATGTCGTCGCTGGTGCCCACGCCGTGGGCGAGGCAGCACAGGTAGTTGACGGAGGCGAAAATATCGTCGACGATGATGTGCTTGGGTATGAGCAGGTCGAGGTTCTCGCGGATGGCGTCCTTGAGCGTCTCGCCCTCGTACTGCTCCATGAGGCGGCTGAGTATGATGTAGCGCACCTTCTCGTGCACGCCGAGCTCCTCGGGGTCGAAGTCGACGAAGTGGGACATGTCGACCATGCCGTTGGTGAAGACGCGGACGGTCTTGCCGTCGGCGGCCTTTACCCAAGCCTCGGTGATGCCGCAGCTCTCCAGGTACTGGGCGCGCTCGAAGCTGACGACCTCGCCCTCCTCGGCCACGACCTCGCCGGTGGCGGGGTCGGCAAGCGGCATGGCGAGCTGGTGGCCGACCAGTCTGCCGGCCAGGCCGAGCTTCTTGTTGAATTTGTAGCGTCCGACGCTGAACAGGTCATAGCGGCGCTTGTCGAAGAAAAGGCTGTCTATGAGGCTCTCCGCGCTCTCCACCGTCGGGGGATCGCCGGGGCGGAGCTTGCGGTATATCTCGAGCAGCGCGTCCTCACGGGTGACAAAGGTGTCGCGGTCGAGGGTGGTGACTATGCGCTCGTCCTCGGCGAACACCTGCTTGAGCTGCTCGGTGGTGACGCAGCCCGCGACGGGGTCGGGCAGGCAGGTCAGCCAGGTGTGCGGCTTGTCCGCATCGTAGCGCCCCACGGCCTTGAGGAACAAAGTCACGGGCAGCTTGCGGTTCTTGTCTATGCGCACATAGAAAAGGTCGTTGGCGTCCGTCTCGTACTCCAGCCACGCGCCGTGGTAGGGTATGACCGTGGTGCCGTAGGTGGACACCTGGGTCTTGTCGGTCTTCTTATCATAATAAACGCCGGGGGAACGGACTATCTGCGAAACGATGACGCGCTCCGCGCCGTTGATGACGAAGGTGCCGCCGGGAGTCATGAGCGGGAAGTCGCCCATGAATATCTCCTGCTCTTTAATCTCCTCCGTCTCGCGGTTGCGCAGCCTCACGCTGACCTTCAGCGGGGCGGCGTATGTGGCGTCGCGCGCCTTGCACTCCTCGATGGAGTACTTGGGCTTGTCGTCCATGGAGTAGTCGACAAAGCTCAGCTCCAGATTTCCGGAGTAGTCGGTGACGGACTGCACGTCCCTGAAAACCTCGCGCAGACCCGTGTCAAGGAACCACTGGTAGGACTTCTTCTGTATCTCCAGCAGGTTCGGCATGTCCTGGATCTCTGTGCTCCTGGCGAAGCTCTTTCTCAACGTCTTCCCGTAGTAAACGTCCTGTGGCATCATGCACTCTCCTTCGGTTGGATTCATGTGTACGTCACCGTACACCCGGCAGCGTTGTTAGATATTCATTGCGCTCTGTTGCTTTTTTCTGAAAATCTGATAGAATAAAAGCATCAAGAGAATGGGGAACTGTCTGTCCTTGTGACATAGCAAGTTATTGTATCATTGTATTCATATCGTTGTCAAGAGAAATTTTGTTAAAATCAAGTGTTTTCGGCGGGGTTGCACGGCTCCGTCTTTTTTCTTGCGCTTTTGCAGGAACCTATTCGCTCACGGCGCGTCTAATACCGCCGGACAAGCCTTCGCATCTCACCTCTGACAAAGGAGAAAGCCATGGACGCTGTAACCATCACCATTCTGCTGTTGATAGCCGCCGGAGCGCTGGTGCTGCTGTACCTCACCGGTATGCTCAAGCGGCCGGAACACGTCGTCATATGCGCCGCGCTGATCGCCGGCGCCTTTGTCATACGCGGACTGTGCATGAACCACGTCACGCTGGACTATGAGAACTTTCTCGCCGGCTGGGTGGACTACTACAGGCAGAACGGCGGCTTTGCCGCGCTGGGCGACAAGATAGGCAACTACAACCTGCCCTATCTGTACTTCCTGGCCTTTTTCTCCTACATAGGCGTGTACGACCTCTATCTCATCAAGGCGCTCAGCATAGTGTTCGACGTCGTGCTCGCCTGGGGCTGCATGCAGCTGGTGGGCGAGTTCACCAAGTCCACGGCGAAGAAGCTGACCGCGTTTTTCCTGGTGCTCTACTGGCCGACGGTCATACTCAACGGCGCGTACTGGGGTCAGTGCGACAGTATCTACGCGGCCTTCGCCGTGCTGAGCATATACCTCGCGCTCTCCGGGCGCGGCGCAGCCGGCATGGCTTGCATTGCAGTCAGCTTCGCCTTCAAGCTCCAGGCCGTGTTCATCATGCCCATCTTCGTGGTGCTGCTGATAGCCAAGCGGGTCAAGCTCTGGCACTTTGCCATCTTCCCTGTCACCTATGTCGCGCTCATGCTCCCTGCGGTGTTCGCGGGCTATCCCCTGCTGGACACCATCACGCTCTACTTCGACCAGATGGGCACCGTGGGCAGCGCGCTGAACTACAACTCCAGCAGCATCTACGCCTTTGCGCGCAACGTCGCCAACGAGTCGCTGGCAAGCTCGCTGGGCATCCTCGCGGCGTTCATGCTCATGGCGGCCGTGTTCGCCTGGGCTTTTGTGCGGCGCAGGTACCTGAACAACTGGGCTATCCTAGGCTGCGCGGTGATCCTCTGCGTGGGCATCCCCTACTTCCTGCCGCACATGCACGAGCGCTACTTCTTCGTGGCGGACATACTCACGCTGGCGCTGGCCGTGGCCGCGCCGGAGTACATGGCGCTGCCCGTGCTGACGCAGTTCGCCAGTCTGCTGGGGTATCACGCGTATCTCAAGGGCCGCTATCTGATGCCCATGAGCTACGGAGCCGTCGCGCTGGCGGTCGTGCTCATAGGCGCGGTGTTCTTCACCGCCGCGCAGCTCCGCCCCGCCGGGCGGAGATCCTAGGCGCGCCGGGCAAATGTAAAATTTCTCTTGACAAATGCAAAATCGGTGCTATAATAACACATGCGCTCGACGCCGGGCGCATGAATATGCGAGAGTGCTGGAACTGGCAGACAGGCAGGCTTGAGGTGCCTGTGTCTCATTTACAGGCGTGTGGGTTCAAGTCCCATCTCTCGCACCACCACGTCGTCGCGGACTTCGTATCGTTCGCGACGACGTTTTTTTCGTTCCGAATAAACGCCATCGCTCATTCACTTCGTCGCTCCTCCTTTCCAAATTGAACCCGCTGCGCTGGGCTTCAATTTGGGGTTTTTCTTTTTCGCGGACTTCGTATCGTTCGCGACGGCGTTTTTTCGTTCCGAATAAACGCCATCGCTCATTCACTCCGTCGCTCCTCCTTTCCAAATTGAACCCGCTTACGCTGGGCTTCAATTTGGGGTTTTCTTTTTTTCGGGTTTGAGGTGGGGGGGAAGGCTCAGGTCTGCCTGGAGGCTTGCAAATTGGGGAAAATGCTGGTATGCTTTAAAGTAAGAAAAGCGGGCGTGTCTACGTGCATGGCGGTCTATATCGCGGACTAACGCACGCTTTATCGCAACTGTCAGGAAGCTAAGGCCATCTGAATACAGTTTTTTGTATTCAGATGGCCTTTAAAAGTATACCCGGCGACATTTTCATCAAGGAGGAGCTATCATGAAAAAGCGTGTATGGTTGATCATACTCGTAGCAGTTCTTGTAGTGCTGGCCGTGGTCGCGTTCATCTTTTTCTCCATGCGCGGAGAAAACGTCCCTGTCTACGCCAGGCTGTCGCCCTGGGACTTCACGCTCACCGACGGCGACGGCAACACGCTGACCTATTCGGCGGGAGAGCGCAGCGGCGATATACAGCCCCTGGACGAGAGCCTTGACGATGCGATGCAGAGCGTGACGCTCACGCTGCAGCCAAGCGACACCTATGTGTTCTCCGTCGAGGCCGACGAGCTGGAGGACATAGACGCGGTCTTTGGCAACAGCCTCTGGGAGCAGAGCTTTGAAGGCCGCGGCGCAGACCGCATAACGTTCAGCGAAAGCGCCGGACTCACTATCGAGGGCGAGGACATGTCCTTCACCGCGGCGATAAACTACCCCTCCGGCGAGAGCCTCAGACCCTTCCGCCTGACGGCGCGCGCAAGCGGAGAGGTGCGCATGTCCGCCACCGGGGACGGCATACTGGTCAGCGGACTGGACAGCTCCGAACCGGTCACGGCCTCGTACACCCCCGCGGACAGCCAGGATATGCACTTCGAGTACGCCGATCTCGGCTGCTTCGAGGGCGAGACGCTCATCGACCTGAGCCGTGTGGCCGACGGGCATCAGGTAATAATCAAATCCGAGGACGGCTCCGAGCGGGTCGTGGATTTGGATTAAGCGGGAACGCCTTCGCAGGGTTCGGCCGACGCTCTGCGCATAGGCTACTGCGCCGTGGACTACGCGTTCATCGAGGACTTCTGCGCCGAGCTGGGGCTGGACGCATCACAGTGCGAGGAGGCGCCCATAGACGCCGTATACGAGCGGCTGCGCGCGGGTGAATACGACCTGGTCATCGCGCCTGGCTACGGGGACATGGCGGGCGTCGACGCTATAAAGTACGCCTCCGATGCCATAATATACCGCAAGGTGCAGACACCACTTGACAGGCCGGAGGATACAGACTACACATCGGTCGAGCTTCTTGAGCAGTTCACCGCCGGCGCCGACACCGGCTGCACTCCGGTGAGCTTTTACAGCGAAGCCTGGGAGAGCTTTTTCAGCTATCAGCTCGGCGGAAGCGTGGAGGAGTTTTCCGACGAGGTGTGGCGGCACGAGGAATTTGACTATCCGTTTTATTACATCACCTCGCCCCATGACGCCATAGGTGGCGGGCTATACACTGAGGAGCTGATGGGTATGACGTTTATCTGGCCTGCGGAATACGTTGAAAATGTCCACAGCGTTTGGTCCAGCGCCATGACTGCCGCGGTGCCGGTGAGCGTGGACGGCGTCGCTCCCACGGACGAGACCGTGCTCAGTGGCGAATACCCGCTCACGTTCGGGCTGTACGCCTCCGTGCGCGATACGGAGCCGGAAGGCAGCGAAGTCAGGCTCGCCTCAGAGTACCTTGCGAGCGAGGCGGGGCAGAGCTTTTTGAACATAAACACATTCGTGATAGATCTGGACGGCGATGTGCCGGCCGCCGTAGGAGAGGGGTCTGTTAGGCTTCAGGGCGCGGAAGACGGCGCGTCCGAAGAAGAAGCCATACAAAAAGTGGCCGAGGACTACATCAGCTACCGGGCTGCTATGCTCAAAGCGCCGTTTACCGGCGGCGCCGTCACCGAGCAAACCGCCCAGGCTCTGGCCGATGAATTCTCGCTCAGCCTGAGCCAGGAGGTGCTGGAGGCCAACATCGCGAGAAGCGAGGGGTTTTATAACTACCTGAACAGCTTCGACATAACGCTGCTCGACCTTTCAGCGTCGGCCTCGAGGTTTGAAATCATCAGCCGGGACGACGGCATAGTCGTTCAGCTGTATGAAACCACCGAATATACGTGGACAGTCCCGGACGGCGGCGCTCCCGACTCCGGCATCGGAACCCCGCACACAATAACGCTTGAGCGTGCGGCCGGCGGCGACGGATACGTGATCGTCAAAGACGAATTTGACGAGAGCGACATCACCGGCGTCTCCACGCTGCCCGAGAGCTGAGGGAATTTCCCCGTTTTTGTGCTTTTTACTTGACTGTAAACCCGGTTTACACCTTATTATTGAGTCATTGGGGGGTGACTCAATGAACATCAAAGAAATGGAGGAGCGCTCCGGCCTGCCCCGCTCGGGCATACGTTTTTACGAGTCCGAGGGTCTGCTCAGTCCCGCGCGCTCAGCAAACGGGTACCGCGACTACTCCGAATCCGACCTGGAGACGCTGCTTAAAATCAAGCGCTTGAGGGCGCTCGGCCTCACGCTGTCGGAGATACGCTCGGTGCAGTCCGGCGCGAGCACGCTCGCCGGCGAACTGAGCAAGGCGCTCGCCCGCCTGGGCGAGCAGCGCGGCGGACTGGCCGGAGCCGAGGCCGAGTGCCGCGCCATGCTGGCCTCGGGAGCGGACTGGGACAGCCTGCTCACGTCCGGCGCATACGCGCCCGCTCCAAGCGCGCCCGGCGGCTCTACGGGCATACTTTACGGCTCCGTCGGAGCTTCAACCGCGCCGGAGTGGTGGAGCGGCATGGGCGAGCCGGGACCTGTGCGCCGCTTTTTCGCCCGCTGGCTCGACATCTGCATGTGCACGGCGCTGATATGCGTGTTCAACATACTTGTTCTGCGTGTCAACCCGGCGCTTGACGCTGCTCTCGACAGATTCCTGATATGGTTTTTCAGCGTAGTGCTCCTGCTTGTGTTTGAGCCGCTCTGCCTCCACCTCTTTGCCGCGACGCCCGGCAAGTGGATGCTGGGCATAACTGTGCGCGCCTGGGACGGCGGCAAGCTCAGCTACCGCGAGGCGTACATACGGACGCGCAGGGTGCTCATCGGCGGCATGGGGTTCTACATCCCCATCGCCGAGCCGGTAGCAAACGCCATCGCGCTTTGGCGCTCGCTCAAGGAAAGGGAGCAGCCCTGGGACGCGGAGTACGGCCGCTGGGTCACGGTATACCGCCCGCGCCGCTCGTGGCGGCCTGCGGCCTGCGCCGTGGCCTATGTGCTCTCCGCCATACTGATTGTCACCCTCTCCGTGCCCTACGGCAGTATGCCGTCCAACCGCGGAGATATGAGCGCGGCGGAGTTCAGCGACAACTACAACGACCTCGCCGCTTTCATCGACTTCGGCGAGTACGAGCGCATGACGCCCGACGGGCTGCTCACGCGCGTTGAGTTCACCGCCGAAAAGAACGTCGGGGCTTCGGCCGACGCCACGGTCGACACATATGGAAGCTATATGCAGCTCGCCGTGATGTCCTACGTCTGGGGCCGCCCCGGCGCGCAGACCTTCGACACGGACGAGAGAAACGCCATGCTCGACTATCTGGACAGCCACAGCTTTGAATCGTTCGATACGGAGTGGGCAGGCGTGCGCGTCCGCTGCGACGTAAACTACAGCGGCTACTCCAACAGCTGGTATTGCCTCTATCCGGTGGAGGGCGAAAACCAGAGCTTTGACCTGCACTTTGCGCTGGAGCTGGTATAGAAACGCACGGGCAGTGCAAGAGCACTGCCCGTGCGTTTTGACGTTTTACCGCCATTTGTCGCCGCGCTCACATCAAAAACTCGCGTATCTCCGCCTCCACGGCGCGCACCTCCTGCTCAAAGGCCTGCGATGATATACGCATCGCGCCGTTGCCGAGGATGATTAGCTGCTCCGTGGTGTCGGACGTGACCACCCTGGTGCGAAAGCGCCTGGCTATCTCGTGCGTGGTCTTTTCGATGTACATGTCGGCGGTCTCGGCCTCCTTTGTGTACACGACGTAGAGGTTGTGGTAGCGCTCCACTTCCCTGACGCCGCCCTTGACCTTGTAGGCGTCAAACACCAGTATCGGCACGCACTGCTTATACCCGGCGTAGTTGCAGAGTATGTCCATGAGCCGCGCCCTCGCGGCGTCCAGGTTGTCCGCCGCAAGCTCTTTCAGCTCGTCCCAGGCGAATATCACGTTGTAGCCGTCGACCAGCAGATGTTCTGGCCCTTCGAGCTGCGGCCTCGCCGCGCGGCGCTGGGAGTGCGTCTCCGACGGCTCGCGCCTTTTCACTGTGCGCATGGCGCTGACCGGGTCGCGGCGGATGGGGCCGTAGGTGCGTTCGAATATCGCCATCAGCTCCTTGTCCGCGGCCAGCGCGCTGCGGTAGTCCGCCGCCCGTGCGGCACGGGAGGCGGCGTCCGCGCCCTCCGGTGCGGGGCGGCTCAGCCGCTCGTCCCTGGCGAGGACGCTTGGCAGGTGCATACGCGAGGGCACCTCGTCCCAGCGCACCAGCACGCCCGCCCCGTGGCTGCAAAACACCGAGTCCGCCGTGTTCGCCGTGTCGGCTCCGGCGTCGTAGCCCACGGCGGCGATGACCTCCTCCGCGTTGTGGCAGCGCTCATAGCCGCCCGGCAGGCAGACGAGCTGCCCGCGCCCGCGCGTGTACGCCGCCACCTCCCTGGCGTAGCCGCGCAGGGACGCCACCGGGGCTCGGCCTTTGATAAGCGTCTCCTCGCCCGACGTGACCGGAGCCTCGAACTCGGCGCTCAGCCGCGGCATGTCCGCCAGCGCGCGGCCGACAGACTCCTGCGGCAGGCGCAGCGTGAAGTCATACCACGGCTCCAAAAGCACGCACTCTCCCCGCTCCTGCGCGGTGCGCAGTCCCTGCCTCACGGCGCGGTAGGTGGCCTGGCGGAAGTCCCCGCCCTCCGTGTGCTTGGGGTGCGCCCGCCCGGCGGCCAGCGTGATCTTCACGTCGGTCAGCGGCGAGCCGGTCAGCGTGCCCAGATGCGTCTTCTCGGCCAGGTGCGTGAGTATAAGCCGCTGCCAGTTTGCGGCCAGGTCGTCCTCCCGGCAGGCGGTGGCCAGCTGCACGCCGCTGCCCGGCTCGCCGGGTTCGAGCAGAAGGTGCACCTCCGCGTAGTGGCGCAGCGGCTCGTAGTGGCCGACGCCCTCCACCCGCGCGCTTATCGTCTCCTTGTACAGTATTCCGCCCTCGTCGAAGCTCACTTTCAGGCCGAAGCGGCGCTCTATAAGGCTCTCCAGCACTTCAAGCTGCACCTCGCCCATAAGCTGCAGCTGGGCTTCTCCCAGGCGCTCGTCCCAGACCACACGCAGCATCGGGTCTTCCTGCTCCAGCTCGCGCAGCTGCCGCATGGCCAAGGCCGTGTCGCAGCCCGTGGGCAGAATCACGCGGTAGCGCAAAACCGGCTCCAGCGACGGCGAGGCGGCGTCCGGCTCGAAGCCCAGCCCCTCCCCGGCGTAGCTGTCCGCAAGCCCCGTGACCGCGCAGACCGTGCCCGGCGGTGCGCTGTTTATGAGGTTGTACTTCGCGCCGGAGTAGAGGCGGATCTGGTCGGCCTTGCCCTTCCAGGCGCGGCGCGCGTCGGGGCGCGACTCAAGCTCGGCCTTGACCTTCAGCTCCCCGCCCGTGACTTTCAGCCAGGTCAGCCGCTCGCCGCCCTCGGCGCGGGTGACCTTGAAGATGCGCGCGCCGAACTCACGGCTCGCCTCCGGCTGCCCGGTGTAGCGCTCCAGCGCTTCCAGCAGGGCGTCCACGCCCTCCAGCTTCAGCGCCGCGCCGAAGAAGCAGGGGAACAGCTCCCGGCGCGCCACGGCCTGCGCCAGCTGCGCGTCCGTGGGAGCTTCGCCGCCGGTGACCGTCTCCAGCAGGTCTTCGTTGCACAGCGCCAGGTCGTCCAGGCTGTCCGGCGCGGACAAGTCCACACAGCCCGAGCCGAACCTGCGCCGCAGCTCGTCCATGCGCTCCGCGCGGTCGGCTCCCGCGAGGTCGAGCTTGTTGACGAATATGAACACCGGCACTCCGTACCGTTCCAGCAGCCGCCAGAGCGTCTCCGTGTGGCTCTGCACGCCGTCGGTGCCGCTTATGACCAGGACGGCGTAGTCCATCACCTGCAATGCCCGCTCGGCCTCCGCGGAGAAGTCCACGTGCCCCGGCGTGTCCAGCAGCGTCAGCTCCGCCCCGGCGAGCTTGAGTATCGCCTGCTTGGAGAATATGGTGATGCCCCGGGCGCGCTCCAGCGCGTCCGTGTCCAAAAAAGCGTCCTTGTGATCCACCCTGCCCAGCTTGCGCAGCGCCCCGGCAGTGTAGAGCATCGCCTCGCTGAGCGTGGTCTTGCCCGAGTCGACGTGCGCGAGTATTCCTATAACCAGCCGCTTCATGGCCTTCTGTCCCTTCCGAACCTATCTGCACGCGGCAAACCGCGAAACCTGTCCGACCCATTATAACACACCGGAGCAATACGCACAATCGCGCTCGTGTGCGCCCTTGCAGGCCCAAAAATGTCCCCGCCTTTCAGCGAAAGGCGGGGACTGGCGTTTGGTATTGCTTATTCCCCGGGGAATTCCAGGCTGCCGAGGGCGATGCACTCGCCGCTCTTGCGGTCAAAGAGCATTATATTGCCGCTTTTGACCACAATGCGTATCTTCGTGCCCAGCTTGAAGACAGTGCTGCCGAAAACCACGCCGGTGAGCAGGTAGTCGTCCACTCTCACCTTGATGGTGGACTCCATGCCGGTCGGCATGGCGCCGTATATTTCGCCTTCAAGTCCCCCGCTGCCGGTGATCTCTATGAACTCCGGGCGTATGCCCAGCACCAGGTCTTCGTTGGTGAGCACGGGGTCGTCCTGGATGGAGTCGTCCTCCTCGTTGACACGCGAGATATGATAGCGGAACGGCTCGTCCTTGTTGGCCTTCTCGACGTAGCCCTTCTGCTCGGCGGCCTTGCGCCTGGCCTGCTCGCGCTCCGAGGCCAGCTTGTCCCGGTCGGCGAACCACTCGCCCAGCTTCAGTCCGCCGGCGGGCTTGAACAGCGCCTTGCGGCCGTCGAATACGCTCAGCTCCACTACGCCGTCGGCGCGCTGCGCGCCCCTGGCCTCGACGAAGTTGATGGACGGGTTGCCCACGAAGTCCGCGACAAAGAGGTTGGCGGGGCGGTGATAGACGTCCAGCGGCGGCTCGTACTGCTGCAGCACGCCGTTATTTATGAGGCAGATCTGCGTGGCGAGTGTCATGGCCTCCATCTGGTCGTGCGTGACGTAGACGAAGGTGGAGCCGGTCTCGATGTGCAGCCGCTGCAGCTCATAGCGCATCTCCAGACGGAGCTTGGCGTCGAGGTTGCTCAGCGGCTCGTCCATGAACAGCACGCTCGGCTCCGGAGCCAGGGTGCGGGCGATGGCCACGCGCTGCTGCTGGCCGCCGGACAGCTCGGCCGGATAGCGATCCATGAACATGCCTATCTTGACTATGCGGCTGACGCGGCGGACGGTGAGGTCTATCTCCTCCTTGGTCAGCTTGCGCACCTCGGTGACGACCTGGCCGTTTTTGACCAGTTCGAACCTCTCGTTCAGCTCGCCGCCGGAGGCCTGAGCCGCCTTCTTCGCGCTCTCCACCTTTGCCAGCAGGGCGCTTATTTCGCCGGACATGTCCCTGCCGCTCTCGACGTGGTAGCCGTAGAGCTTCTTTGCCGTCTGCATGGAGATGGTGAAGGCGTCTATGAGCTTGATGTACAGCTTGTTCTCGTCGAGCTTGCCCTTTTTGTCGCGGCACTCCTCGATTATCTTCACGACCTCGTCGGGCTTTTGCAGGATCTCCGCCAGACGCGCGGCGTTCCTGGCCTCGAAGTCCACCTTGGGCTGCGGCTCTTTCACGTTGCTCAGGCCGAAGGCGATGTTGTCGTACACGGTCATGTTCGGCCAGAGTGCGTAGTTCTGGAACAGGAAGCCCACCTTGCGCTTGTTGGCCGGGATGTTGATGCCCATGTCGCTGTCGAACACCACGCGGTCGCCTATCGTGATGCGCCCGCTGGTGGGCGTCTCCAGGCCGGCTATCATTCTCAGCGTGGTGGTCTTGCCGCAGCCGGAGGGGCCGAGCAGAGTGACAAAGGCGTTGTCCTCGATGACCATGCTCAGATCTTCCACGGCGTAGAACTTGCCCCAGCGCTTGGTCACATGTTCAAGTCTTATTTCGGGCATGGTTTAACCTCCTATTCCCTCGTCCAGGCTTGCGCCGGTTATCTTGTTTACCACCGCGTTGCACACCAGTATCGTGACTATCAGCAGCAGGTTGATGCCGCTGGAGAACGCGTACAGACCCATTTCGTCGAAGTAGTCGAGCGTGGTGGCGAGGATGAAGCCCTGGGTGCACAGCAGCATAAAGAGGCTCAGCTCGCGCAGGCAGGTCATGAACGGCAGCAGATAGCCGCTTATGATACTGGTCTTCTGGATGGGAATTATAATCCGGGTCATGCGCTTGACCCACGGTATGTTCTGTATCATGGCGGACTCCTCTATCTCACCCGAGAGCTGCAGCATGGAGTTGAGCGCGCTGCGGCTGGCGAAGGGTATGTACTTGATGGTGCCCACTATGATAAGCAGCGTATATGTGTTGAACAGGTTCATGTACTCGTTTGAGAACAGCACGAAGAACGCCGCGCCGACCGCTATGGACGGCATGAGGTACGGCAGGAAGGCCATGGAGTTGACGTAGTTCGCCCACTTGCTCCGGCGGCTCTTGCTGACGGCGTAGCCTATCATGGTGCCTATCGTGCCGGCGAGCAGCGCGCAGCAGATGCTGACCCAGATCGTGCCCTTGTAGGCCTGCCATATCGTGCTGTTGTAGAGTATGCCTTTCTGCCCGTACATGCCGTTTTCGGTGATGTTCTCGTTGGTGAGCCACCACTTTGTGGTCAGGTTGCTGGCGTCGCCGGTGTACAGGAAGCTGTAATCGCCGGGGTTCGGCAGGAAGGTCTCAAAGGCGAAGGAAACTATCGGGAAGATGCTGGTGAAGAAGGTGAGGATTATGAGTATTACGGCGATGACCACGCGCCCCGTCTTGCCGAGGTTGACCTTGGAGATCTGGCCGCTCTTGCCGGTGACGGTGGTGTAGTTCTTGCGGCTTTGCAGTCCGAGCTGGTTGAGCAGCATGATAGCCACGCCGAATATCATCATGATTATGGCGAGTATGCTCGCCTCGCCCGTGTACTTGGAGTTCATCGACACGTACTTCGTCGACAGTGTCGTGAAGTTCAGGTAATGCGGCACGGGGTAGCTGCCCATGGCGCTGCCGAAGACCAGGAGTATGGTCGAGAGTATGGCCGGCTTTACCATCGGGAGCGTGACGCGGAACATTATCTTCCACTTGGGCGTATCCAGTATGGTGGCGGCTTCCTCGAGGTTGGCGTCCATGTTGCGGAAAATGCCGCCTATCAGGATGTATGCAAAGGGTGCGTAGTGCAGTCCCAGCACTATCACGCAGGGGAACAGTCCGACGCACCACCACGCGGGCATCTCTATGCCCAGCGTCGCGGCCAGAAGGCCGTTGGACGTGCCGGTGACGGCGTTGGAATTAAAGAGGTTCTGCCACACGACGGCCAGCGTCCACTGCGGCATTATGTACGGAAAGATAAAGATACTGCTGAGGTACTTGCGGCAGGCGAGGTTCGTCCTGGTCACCAGGAAGGCCATTATCCCGCCGAAGATTATGGATACCACGCACGCTCCGACAGACATGAGCAGCGTGTTTATAAGCGGCGTCCACAGGTTTGTTTTCGCCAGCCTGCTTGTGAACAGGTCTATGTAGTTGACCAGCGTGTATCCGGACGCCTGACCCGTGAGATGGGCGTCTATCGTGCCCGGGTGTATTGTGACGGTGTCGCCGACAATGGCCACGATGGGGGCTACGGTGGTGACGGTCACCACTATGCCCAGGAGCAGCAGTATGACATTGTGAGGCTTTGAGAGATAGGTCTTCAGCCTGTTGAGGATTATCGTGGCTCTGCTGGCGTGGAGGGCGGATGTCTGGTTCATGGAATTCCCCCGTTTCGTTGATACCTCAGGGTATAGCCCATATACCCCAAGCGCCTCCGGACGGTATGGAGCAGTCCGGAGGCGCCTTTTAAAGCTTTGCGCCTGTCAGATGACCGGGCGCGGATACTCAGCCGACGGTGTACTTGTCGAGAGTCTCGATCCAGCTGCCGACGGTGAAGGCCACATCGGCGCAGTATTCGGGATTCTCGAGCACGAGCTGGCCGTCGCCGACCCACCAGTCGTAGCCGCGGTCGTTGAGGGCGTCGAACTCGACGGTGACGCCGTCCTCGGCCATGCCGCCGGTCTGATGGTGGAACATCTCCTCATTCTCGGCAGCGACCTCGGGGTTGGAGGAATAGCCGCCGATGTCCTTGCCCCAGGCGGAGAAGCCGTTGACGTCGCAGGTCATGTAGGCGATGAAGGCGCAGGCGGTCCAGGGCAGCGGGCTGTTGTCGGTGACGAACAGGTAGTGGCAGTAGCCGAAGCCGCCGATGCCCACGTAGTCGTCGTTGTACGCGGCGACGGTGATGTTGTTCTTGGAGACGGTGGCGCTCTCCTCGACGCTGCGGAGCTTGGAGTAGACCAGCAGGCCGAACTGGTCGGTGGCGGAGGCGTCAACCAGGGTGTTGCAGATGGGGCCGTCGTCGGTCTGGGCGTTGTAGCTGCCAACCCAGAGCTTTATCCAGGCGAGGGCGTACTTGCCGTTCTCGCCGAGGCCAAGGTCGGAGGCCTGAGATTCCATCTCATCGATGGTGGGCTGGAAGTAGGCCTGCTCGTCGGCGCTCAGCGCGTCGAAGGCGTCCTTGAGCATGGTGGCGTATGTATCCTCGGTGAGCATGTAGAGGAAGTTCTTGCCCACGAGCTCGCTGTCGATGTCCATGTACAGGCCGTGCTCGCCCTCACCGACGAAGTCCCAGACGTTGTCGTAGGTCTTGTCGCCGGTGTTGTTGTACATAAAGACCTTGTTCAGGGTCTGAAGCGGGAGATAGCCCTCGTACTCCTCGGCGGTGGTGCTGTTGGCCTCCGCCCACTCCTTCGGGATGAAGGTGTCGAGGATACCGGTCTGTACCATCTTGGACTCTATCTGGTTGCCGTCCTGGATCAGCGTCATGGCGAAGGTGCCAACGTCCTTCAGGGAGTCGGAGGTCAGCTGGTCGAAAATCTTGTTGTTCTTCGGCTGTTGCCACTCATAGGTCATGTTGTAGCTGGGGTCGATGGTCTGCAGGTACTCGATGAACAGCGGGAGAGCGGTGGCGCCGCGGCTGGAGTTGCCGAGGCCGTAGAAGGTCTTGCCGTTGGACTCCTCGATGGCCTTCGCCGCGAGCTCCTCCATGGTCATGCCCTGAGCCTCCTGGATTATCTGCTGGGTGGCAGTGAGCTCGGTGTTGTCGTCAGGCGTGTTGGGCTCCGTACCGGTGGTGCCGGGGGTGGGGTCGTTGCCGCCGCCGCACGCGGCCAGGGACAGGCACAGCACCGCCGCAAGCAGCAGAGAGAGCGCACGTTTCATTTTCATTTTAACTCCTCCTTTGTCATTTTGCATAAAACCGCCCTGACGTCACCAGGGCTGCATGTTGATTTTATTGTATCGTCAGCACGACCAAATTAACAGGGGACAAATCTGCGTTTTTTTGTGCCTTCCTGATATTTTTGTTGAAATCAGATGAAACCTGCTCGCGCTTTGTGCTATAATTGGTTGAAATCTCAAATCTGAGCGTTTGGAGGCGGCGCTATGAAAAAGCTCCGATATCTCTGTCTACTGCTCGCCGTGCTGCTGCTCTCGGGCTGCGGAGCCGGATCCGGAGATCAGCCAGGCTACGCCCCGCCGGAGAGCGAGCGGCTGGTCGTCTACACCTCGCACAAGGAGGAGCTGTGGCGGCCGATAGTGCGTGAATTTGAAGAACGCACCGGCATCTGGGTCGACGTCGTGACCGGCGGCAGCAACGAACTGCTCGAGCGCATCGCCTCCGAGGCCGACGCGCCCGTGGCCGACGTGATGTTCGGCGGCGGCGTGGATTCCATCGAGGTCTACAGCGACTATCTGGAGCCGTATGTGTCACCGGAGACGGAGCGCATCCCGGAGCTCTACCTCTCGTCCGACGGGATATGGACGCCGTTTTCGGTTCTGCCCGTCGTGATGATATACAACACCAAGCTCATAGACGACGGGGCGATAACCGCCTGGCGAGACCTGATGCGGCCTGGCTACCGCGGCAAGATAGCCTTTGCCGACCCCAGCGTGTCCGGCTCAAGCTTCACGGCGCTGGTCACGCTGCTGCAGGCGCTGGGCGGCGACCCGGACGAGGAGCTGCTCGCCTTTGCAGAGAACCTCGGCGGCCTGGAGCTGGACAGCTCCGGCGACGTCCTCACCGCCGTGGCCAACGGCAGCTGCTGGATAGGCGTAACCCTTGAGGAGACGGCGCTCAAGCGCCGGGACGCGGGCGACAGCATAGAGCTGGCGTACCCTGAGGACGGCACCAGCCTTGTGCCGGACGGCACGGCGATCGTCAGGGGCGCCAGACACCCGGATAACGCGCGCCGGTTCATAGACTTCACCGTCAGCCGGGACGTGCAGCAGCTCCTGACCGTCCAGTACCGCCGTCCGGTGCGCACGGACGTGGCGCTCGGCTCGCTGCCCGAGGTGGAGCAGCTCAGCGTGCTGGACTACGACATCCCCTGGGCGAGCGAGCACCACGACGAGGTGCTCATGAGCTGGGCGTTCTACCTGGATCGGGAGGAACGGCCATGAAGCGTTTCCTCTCCGCCTCGTTCCGCAACCGGCTGTTCACAGCCCTGCTGGCCGCATCGCTGATACCGCTGCTGATTTGCTCCGCGGTGCTGCTGCAAATTTTCCGCCTGCAAATGACCAGCCGCGAGGAGCACGAGGCAGAAGTCAGCCTGGGCGAGGCGTCGCAGATACTCACCCGGACGCGCGACAGCCTGCTAGACGCGGCCGAGGCCGTGGCCTCCGACGGCATAATCTCCGCGGCTCTGTCCGAGAGCCGGCGTGACGACGCCGCCGTCTATAACCGCTTTCTCGAGCTGACCGGCACCCTGCGCTACGATGCAAGTCTGGAGCTGTATGACAGCGGCGGCGTCTGGCTGTATTCCACCCGCAGCGGCGAGCACGCGGATTCCCTGCCCACGAACTGGGGTATACTGCACGCGGCCGCCGGAGGGTCCGGGCCGGTTTTCATGCCCGGCAACAGCTCGGACTCGGACGGTCCCCTGCTCACTGGAGCGGTCCCGCTGTCGGACGGCGGCTCGGCGCCGGGCTTTCTGCTGATGAACCTCTATCAGGAAGACCTGACCGGCCTGCTGGACGGCGCCGCCGAGCCGAGCAGCGACATACTGCTGCTGAGCGCCTATTGGCGCCCGGTGTACTGCTCGCAGAGCACGCTTTCGACGCCGCTGGCCAATATGCTCCGGGAGCGCCTGCTCTCCGGTCAGGCGCTCAACAGCGGCTCCGACGAGTTCCACTACGCCGTCGAGCGCAACGAGCCCACCGGTCTTTACATAGTCCTGCGCCAGCCGCAGGTGTTCACCCACGACACCATGAACCTGCTGTACGCCATCAGCGCCGCCTGCGCGCTGGTCTGCCTGGCGGCGTCCATCCTGCTGAGCCTGACGCTCAGCCGCCAGCTTTTCCGCCCGATAGAGCGCCTGCACGGCGCCATCGAGGAGGTCTCCAGCAACAACAACCTCGACGTCTACGTCCAGCCGGAGCACAACGACGAGCTGGGCGCGCTGGCCGAGCGCTTCAACGGTATGCTGATAGCGCTCAAGCACAACCAGCAGCAGCTGGTAGAGAACCAGCGCGAGCTGAACGAGGCTCAGATACGTATGCTCCAGGCGCAGCTGAACCCGCACTTCCTGTGCAACACGCTGGACACCATGAAGTGGAACAGCAAGATAAACAAGGTGCCTCAGGTCGCCGTCATGGCCACGGACCTGGCGGACATCCTGCGCTTTTGCGTCTCGCCGGACGAGTTCGTCCCGCTGCGGCGAGAGCTGGAAATAATCGACCGCTACGTGGAGATACAGCGCATCCGCTTCTCCGGCGCCTTTGTCTGCACCACCGACGTCCCGCCGGAGCTGGAGGAGTGCCGGGTGCCGAAGATGATACTCCAGCCCATAGTGGAAAACGCCATACTCCACGGCCTGGACGGCGTTACCGGCGGCTGTGTGACCGTCTCCGCCCGCTCAGACGGAGAGGTGCTGACCATACGGGTCTCCGACAACGGTCACGGCTTCCCGCCGGAGATGGAGGGAGCGTATTCAAACCGCGACCGCGAGCTGTCCCGCGGTCATCTGGGGCTGTACAACGTGGACACCATACTTCGCAAATACTACGGCGAGGGCTTCGGCCTTTACCTGGAAAACCGCCCCGGCGGCGCGGGCGCCTCGGTCACGGCGACGCTGCCCCTGAGGTATGAGGAGGATGATCAGACATGCTGAAAGTGCTTGTAGTTGAGGACGAGGAGCTGATACGCCGCGGCATAGTCCTGGCTGTGGACTGGGCGTCGCTCGGCTGCGTCGTGGTCGGCGAGGCCGCAAACGGCGAGGAGGCGCTCGAGGCCGTGGAGCGGCTCTCCCCCTCCCTCATCATAACGGACCTGAAAATGCCGCGCATGGACGGCATCGAGATGCTCCGCCGCCTGCGTGAGCGCGGCAACATGGCCTATGTTATCATCCTCACCGCCTACGACAGCTTTGAATACGCGCAGAGCGCCCTGCGCCTCGGCGCGGTGGACTTCCTGCTCAAACCCTTCCACGACGGCGATCTGGAGCAGGCCGTGCTCAACCTCCAGCGCCGCATGAGCGCCGAGGCAGGCACGCAGCCGGAAGCTCTGCCCGGGCTCAAAAAGGGCGACAAGAGCAAGTACGTCCTGGAGGCCATGGACTACATAGGCGAGCACTACGCCGACCCGGGCATAAGCGTCGGCTCCATCGCGGCGCATCTCGGCATCAGCGAGGGGCATTTGAGCCACACCTTCAAGAAGGAGACGGACTACACGCTGCTCAACTACCTCACGCGCTACCGCATACACAAGTCCATGGAGCTGCTGCGCGACTGCCGCACAAAGGTGTACGAGGTCGCCGAGCAGGTGGGGTACCGGGACGTCACCCACTTCTCCGCCACCTTCAAAAAGGTCGCCGGCGTCTCCCCGTCCGAATATCAGGACACCTGCCGGTAGACAAACGGCGGTCTGTGGGCTAAAATACCCCTGACACACCGCTATCACACCCACGAAAGCGAGGGGGACATACGCATGATAAAAGCCATAATCTTTGACCTCGACGGCGTCCTTGTCAGCACCGACGAGCTGCACTACCGCGCCTGGAAGGCGCTGGCCGGCCGGCTGGGAGTGCCGTTTGGCCGCGCGAAGAACGACCGCTGCCGCGGCATCTCGCGCATGGCCAGCCTGGACATAGTGCTGGAGGACGCTCCCACAGTATACACCCAGGCCGAGCGCGAGGCCTTCGCGGCCGAGAAGAACGAGACCTACCGCGCCATGCTCGCCTCGCTCACCCCCGCAGACACGCTCGAGGGCGTGCTGCCCACGCTCGCCGAGCTGCGGCGGAGGGGCTACCGCCTGGCGCTGGCCTCGGTGAGCAAAAACGCGCCGCTGATACTCGAGCGCACGGGACTGGACAGATATCTCGACGCCGTGGCCGACGGCAACTGCATCACGCGCTCCAAGCCTGACCCAGAGGTCTTTCTCAAGGCCGCGGAAAAGCTGGGCATGGCGTGCGAAAGCTGCGCCGCAATGGACGACGCGCTGGCCGGGATAGAGGCCGGGCGCGCCGCCGGTATGCTGACCATAGGCTTCGGCGATTCCGCAAAGAACAAGGCCGGGGATCTGAACCTGGAGCACTTTGACGAGCTGCTCGGGCTGTTCCCGGACATCAAAGGGAGGTAAAAGCTTGGTACGCCTTATTGCAAGCGACATTGACGGCACGCTGCTGCGCAACTACGCGCCGGAGATCGACGGCGAGATCTTCAGGCAGATACGCCGCCTGGCGGGTCTGGGCGTGCGCTTCTGCCCGACCAGCGGCAGGCAGCACACCAGCCTGCGCCGGCTCTTTGCCCCGGTGGCCGACGAGCTGTACTACATATGCGAAAACGGCGCGGTCATCTTCGGCCCCGGCAACCCGGGCGAGGTGCTCGGCAAGGTCGAGATGGACAGGGCACTCGCGATGGAGCTCTGCCACGACATCCTCGACATACCCGGCTGCGAGATCCAGATCTCCGGCGAAGACCGCAGCTACCTCTGCCCCAAGGGTGAGGAAATCGTCACGCTCATGCGCGACAAGGTCGGCAACAACGTGACCTTTGTCTCCTCCCCCGAGGAGGTGCCGGAGCCGATAGTCAAGCTCGCCGCATACTACAGCCCGGGCGCCGGTGCGATAGAGCCGATACTCGCGCCCAAGTGGAGCCGCCACTTCCGCACCGCCATATCCGGCGACGAGTGGCTGGACTTCAACTCCACGGACAAGGGCAGCGGTCTGCGCCGCCTGTGCGAGGCGCTGGACATCCCGCTTTGTGACGTCGTCGCCTTCGGCGACAGCTTCAACGACGCGTCCATGCTGGAAGCCGCCGGCACCGGATATATTATGTCAACCGCCTCCCCCGAACTCCTTGCCCGCTTCCCCCACCACTGCCCCAACGTCGCCGACGTGCTGAGGGAGATAGAATAACCGCCGCGGGAGCCAAAACGTCTCCCGCGGGTTTTTACTCTGACGTGGTTATACGGCAGGCGGCGCTGTGCGGCGAGGGCATCGCGGTAATAGTATTTGTCCTATATGTTAATAAAATCGTAGATTTCTTGCATATATCGTGGTATACTTTCCTACAGACGTTTACACTCCCGCGCTCCGAAAGGTATCAAGGTGAAATCTATGGAATCTCAAAATGCTCTGTATATGAATGTCTGCCGGGAAATTATGCAGGCCATTCAAAACGGCGAATACGGCGAGAACGCCCCGCTGCCAAGTGAGCGCGCGCTGTGCGAGAAATACCACGTAAGCCGTTCCACCATACGTCAGGCACTGGACGTCCTCAAGAAGTCCGACCTTGTCTACTCCGTGCAGGGCAACGGAACTTTTATAAAGCCGCAGGTATTCACCCAGCCGCTCACCGGCTTCTACTCATTTACGGATACGCTAAAACGCAGCAACATTCTCATAAAGAACGACATACTATTTCACGAACTTATCCCCGCCGAGGAAAGTCTGGAGAAGAAAACCGGCTTTCCCGCGGGCTCGCTCTTTCACGAGCTTGTAAGGCTGCGCTCGGCGCGCGACTATCCTTTAATGCTGGAGACAACTTACCTTCCGCAGAACCGTTTCCTGCGGCTCGATCTCGAGGTGCTCTCTAAGGGTTCGTTGTACGAATACCTCAAGCTCACGTACAACTTCCACGTCGACCAGGCCACGGAGACATTTCGTCCCGTAATACCCACTGCCGATGAAAGCGCCCTGCTGCAAGTCAGCCCCGGTACGCCCTGCATATTGCTAGAACGTTTCAGCTATGAGCATGGCATACTCATTGAGTACACCAAATCCATAGTCCGGGGAGACAAATACATTTTCAGAGTAGAATGGCGAAACCAGCCCGAATAGGATCAGTCCCGCCGCGAAAGCGGCGGGACTGATCCTATTTCTCAATGCTTTCAGACAGCAATCTGTCTATAAGCTCTCTCAGCGCTCCGGGCTGGATGCGTTCTACGGCTGTAAGCGCCGCTCCTATGTCCGGCGGCAGCAGCGCTCTGTGCAGGGCTATTCCCGCGCCCAAAGCGGCTTCAAACGGCCGGAGCATCAGCTCTCCCACGCCGAATACGCCTCCGGAATACGACACGTTCACCGTCCCGGTAAACTTAAGAGCGCGTATAACTGCCAGGACGCTGCTTGCAAGCTCCGCTCCGGCCAGCTTGTACAATTGCGCGGCCGAATCGTCACCATGCATCGCGGCCTCGGCCAGAATTCTCTGCAGCGCGGCAACATTGTGCCTGCTGACAAAGACTCTGTCTCTGGCAGCAGAGCAAATCTCCTCGTCGCGTAAAATGCCGAAGTGCTCTCTCACCAGGGCATACAGCGCCGATTTCGGTACGCGGCCATCGCTTTGCTTGGCAAAAAGCCCGAGCGCCATGCGCCCCAGCCAATACCCGGAGCCTTCGTCGGAGAACAGCTCCGACCAGCCCCCAGCCCGCGCGCAAGCCCCCGTTGCATCGCGGCCAAAGGCTATGGCTCCCGTCCCGGCAACCACATTTACCCCCGGGCTCATTGCCAGCGACCCTGCCCACGCCGTCTGAGCGTCGTTGACGATCACGGTTTGATCGTTCGGGTACACGGCGCAAAATCTGTCCGCTGCGGCATCATCCTCCGAGCCGCCTTCCCCATACGCCGGCATACCTATACCAATGCCCAGCACGTGCTCGCCTTCTGAAGCTTGCGTCAGTCTTGCGATCCCGTCTTCAAGCCTGCGGCAGCACGTCTCGACGCCGTCCTGGTGATAGTCCAGGCTGCCGGTCGTATATGAAGCAATCTTTGCGCCGCGCTCATTCACGGCGACGAAGCTCGTCTTGCTTCCGCCGCCGTCTACGCCGATCCAGATGCCCATATCAGAGCTTTATCCAGGCCTCAAGCCCTTCCGGCTTGTCCGGGTCTTTGTTGAGCTTCAGCGCCCTGTAGTAGCTGAAAAGCTGAGCCACCGGAAGCATTATGGCGTTTACCACTCCCTGATTCAGGCTGCATCCAAATGTGAGGTTCGCGTACACGCCGTCTATCCGGGGCACCTCGGCGTCGCTCACAACTATAACGTGCGCGCCGCGCTTTACCAAATCGCACACCAGATCTCTCTGATAGCTGAACTGCTCCTGATCCAAACGCGCAATGACAAGCGTGGAATCGTCAACGAGGACTATGGGCCCGTGGCGGATATCGAGAAGGTGCTTGTATACAGCGGGGGTGAGGGAAATCTCATTGAAGGCAAGTGCGGCCTCGCCCGTTATCCCGAAGCCCTCTCCGTCGCTGAGCAACACGGCGTTTTTCCAGTTCAGTGAACTCACGCTCTCAGCGACGCCCTCTACTTTTTCCAGGAATTGATTGCCCTGCTCCGCAAGCTTTCTGTACCCCTCAATGATTTCCCCGCAACCGGAGGCTATGCCTATAAATATCAGCGCCGCTGCGTACAGGTTGGTGACAGAGCGTGTCTGACAGACGCTCTCATCGAACGCCCATGGTATCTCCAGTGCGAAGTCCGCCATGTTTGCCACTCCTGACCTCTCTGCGCATGTGATTGCCAGCACTACTGTGTTTTTAAACTCTGAGCGTAAGCACAACGCCGCATTTACAAGCTCGCTGGTCTCTCCGGATCTGGTGAGGAAAATGGCCAGAGTACGCCCCGCAAACAGCGGAGCATACTGCTCCGGGTGCAGCATCAGGTCTCCGCCGGTCAGTGCGGCAGACGGCAGACCCAACCGCAGGTTGGCGCTCATTGCCACAGCCTCGCTTATGTGATAGCTAGAGCCGCTGCCTATTACGACCACCTGTTTGAAGCATCCATTATTATATAGTTTAGCGCAGCTGTCCCGGCGCTCGCACATGTATTCTACTGTATGTGCAAGTGCCTCGTATTGGTTGTGTATTTCTGTATAAGTCTTGCTTGACATAGCGTCCTCCATAGTATTAAACCGCCGTCCTGGGAAGTGCACGCTCTACACGCTCCCGACTCAATCCAACAAACCTAAGCAGGTTTTCCCCGAAAATGTGGCTGATCCACTCGTCGCGGTTTTCCATTTTGAAGGCGTCAATCAGCCGGATATCGAATTTCATCCAGTCCGCAGTCCACTCCCAGTTGTAATCCTCCGCGCTGCAATCCGAGCCGAAAAGCACATTGTGCATGACATCGTATCCGCCACACAGCAGCTTATGCATGGCGTCACTGCGCCATAGCTTTGGTGTTCCGGGAGTTATATCCACAAACATCTCGCTTGTTATATCCCCTCGGATGGCACAGGCGTTTGCAAATTTGCCATAGACGGCTATGCACTCGTCGCACCACGGCCACGATATATGCGCCAAGGAGAAGCGAAGTTTGGGAATCTCCAAAAGACATTCAAATTCACCAGGGCGGTTATAGCGGGAAGAATCGCATCCATCCCATAGAATTCCGCTGTGGAATATCACCGGCTTGTCCAGACTTGCCGCCCTCTTGCACACGTCCAGAACGCGATTGTCGCTTGGATAAAACCCGGAGCAGATTATTTTAAAACCCATTATGCCCTTGCTCACGGCGGCATCCACCTGCTTCAAAGCGTCGCTGTCCGTCGGATCTATCCAATAGAAAGGGAACAGCCGTTTTTTGCCCTTGCACAGCTCGAGTGCTGCGTCCATGCGCTTATCCGCCGGAACCTCCCGGTACTTTACGGGGTCAGGGGACATCAGCACTCCGCCATCCACACCTGCAAGCTGCATTTTTGACAGCAAATTGGACTGAGCGTCTTTGACATTCGCCTGCTCCATATGTATATGCGCATCCAAAACCATGGTTTTTCCTCCGTAGTTACTCAAGAATAATGCTACCGAAGTCCCGGGGCGTGTGAAAATCTTCGTTGCCCTCAGACAGCGGGTTCCAGGCCAGATAGTGCTTTGCAGCTGACAAATCAGCGCATTTATAACAGTTACCAGCCATCATAATCCCAGATTTCAGCTCAAATCCCGGGAAAAACAGACAGATAAGCTCAATTGGTATTTTGTAACGCGCTTCCCATCCGTCGCTCGCCGAAGCGGTGTTCACCGTCAGGCACATCGCGCTCTCCTGCGGGAAGAGGCGCACAAGGCTGTACCGGTCTCTTCCGAAGCCCAGGAATACGTTTCCCAGCGGATTCACTTCGATATTGAAGTATCGTCCGTCCTCCGGAATCGGAGAAAAGAAGAACTCCATACAGCTGTCTTCGCACACTGCGCCGAGCCTGTCAGACACATTTGCACGTATACAGCGCTCCCGGGCGCGCTGATACACGTACAGAGCCCGCTCGTTATACACCATTTTCTGCATCATTTCTACCGGCGGGTCAGTCTGTAGCATCTGCACGTCCACATTCAGATCGCCGGCAGCGCTGAAATCCCACTCACTCGGCGCATAACGCACGATATATTCTCTCATTTTACGTCTCCAAGGTGTTTATTTATGGCATCCGCAACTTTTTCGCGCAGCTTCAGCAGATAGTCCGCTCCATGCGGATACACATCCATATCCATTGGTCTAACGGAACTTTCACTGTATATAAGCTCCTCAACCTCGTCCCGTCCAGCCAGAGACTCCAGCAACTCCAAAGCGCGCAAGTCCATGAGGGCTTCATACTGCACCTCCGCGCGCACGGAGCCAAGCGGGAAGCCATCCTCACCGGGATAAACAAGATATGCGTCGCCGGACGGGAAGCCGTAGTCGGAGTGCGTCACCCTGAACGGGTCTATGAGCTTGTACGAGTAGGCGCTGTACCAGAAGTTATATCCCCAGTGCAGGAAGCCTCGATACCCCTGAAGGTACAGCAGCACCCCCATGATTCTGTTACGTGCGCTTTCCATGGCAAAAAAACGGTTTGGACTCCCCCTGCCCTGCTGGCAGCAGTAAAACACGCATATATCTTTAACTCCGGCGTCCAGCAGAGGTTGGGCAAGATCGGTGGACACCTCCGGCCAATATATGTCGTCATGTTCAGCCATATCCATGGCGCTGTACGAATCTATTATAGGACTGCCCTTTACAAGATCCTGAACCTGGCGCTTAGCAGCCATGAAGGCCTCCAATTGGTTTGCTCCCGGCTCGTCGGAAATATGGTATATGACGTGGCTGTCATCATATCCCCCGGCACGGAACTCACGGCGCAGCGCAGGCAGAAGCGTGCTCAGGAACGCCCTGTAGTCCTCGCTCCCCGCAGGGACATCCCAGCCGAATATCCGTCTATCCTCGCCGCCCACATTCGCCACCACCTGTGGCGTGGCATGCGCGCCCCACTGCGTGAAAAACTGAGGCACCTCGATATACTCCACGCCGAAACGGCGACACAGCTCCAGCCACCTGCGCAGCTTTTCAAACCCAAACGTGTACCGGCCATCGTCCAGGTACACGTCAACCAGCTGCACCGTCGGACGGTAATGACCAGGCGCCGTATCCGTGGGCGGAGTGAATACCGGAGTCAGCAGAGCGTTGACACCCTGACGCGCCACCGCGTCCCGCATATAGTTTTCAACGAGCCGCCAGTGTTCTTCTCCAAACGGGCTGACTTTATACCACGACGCCAGGCAGTCCGCATGGAACCATTCAGTGTGAATGAGCTTTGACGGCGGAAGCTTAACGCATCCGACAGACAGCGTAAAACGGAAGTTATACTCCCTCGCCTCGCCCTCGCCGGGGTATTCCACTCCTCCCCTGTTATTAAAGCGCTTTGCCGGAGCGCGCACGCTTATGCGCACAGCATAGTCGCCGGCAGGCGTGCTGTTCGCCAGCTCAAAGCTTATCCACACGCTTCTGTACTGATGTGGTATTAGCCGCACATAGGAGCTGTCAAGGGGAGTAAGCAAATCGGGAAACAGCCCGGGTTCCTTGGTTATAAAATCATCGTCGAAGCCGTCATAGGCGGTAAAATCCGACGGTACAAGCTCCACTGCGTACAGCTTAGCCTCACAAGGCGCTCCGCTGACTTGTATATGCGCGAACTCGCGCGGCATATCCAAATCCGACGCTGCGCCGCCGCGATACACAAGCTGTACCGCAGCCCGGCTGCCAGGCCACGCCGACAGTCTCGCCCCCTCCACCATTTGTTCGGGGCGTCTGGACGGCAGCACCTTCGACAGAGAATTTGTAAGAAAAAACTCGTGTTGACTCATTTGCTCTACCTCTGTTGTATTGACAAGTTGGGAGACGCTCAGCCGGTTGTTCCGGAAAGCGCGATTCCCTCTACGAACTGCTTTTGCAGGAAAATATAAAGTATGAATGGCGGCAGGAACGAAAGAGTAGATCCAGCCATCACCAATCCGTAATTGGTGGTGTAATTTCCTTTCAACGTGGCTATGGCAAGCGTCAGCGTCTGCATGTCCTCCTCAGGGGCAATTACAAGCGGCCAGAGGAAGTCATTCCAGCAGGTTATAAACGTAAATATCGTCAGCGATACAAGCACCGGTTTAATCAGCGGCAGGACAATTGAAAAGAGCATCCTCAGCTCTCCGCACCCGTCCAGACGCGCAGCTTCCAAAAGCTCGTCAGGGACTTTCTCCATAAACTGCCTTATCAGGAACACGCCGAAAGCGTTGATAACTGGCAGCATCAAGGCCAGGTGAGTGTTCATAAGTCCAAGGTTCCTGATTATTAGGAACACTGGAATAAGCGTAACCTGACCGGGTATCATCAGCGTCGCCAGATAGACGGCAAAAACTTTGTCTCGTCCCGGAAAGCGTTTCTTTGCAAAGGCGTAGGCGGCCATGGAGCTTATTATGCAGTTGAGCGCACAGGCTCCGACGGACACTAGCGTGCTGTTCAGCAGATATCTGCCCATGTTGTAGCCGGTGAATATCCGCTCGTAATTGCGCAAAGAGAATTCGCTCACGTCAAAGTCCAGGTTCAAGACCGTCTTCTGCGTAAAGGAGACGAGCACCATGTATATAAACGGGATAAGCGCAAAAAGAGCCAATATAAGCAGCAGCGCACCCAGAGCTATACGCACGCCGCTGCGTGCAGCACCTATTCTCATTACTCCTCGCCACCTTTCATAAGACGCTTCTGCAGGAACGACAGCAGCAGTATAAATACCAACAGCAAGACCGCTATGGCGCTGGCATATCCCATTCTGTACTCTTTGAAGGCCGCGCGATAAATAGTCAGCACCAGCGTTGTCGTGGCCGTTCCGGGTCCTCCGCCTGTCATAACCTGTACCAAGTCAAAGGTCTGGAAGGTCCATATCGTGCCCAGAGTCACAACAAGGTAGGTTATTCCCTTCAGGTTTGGCAGCGTGATGTGCCAGAAGCACTGCATCGGCCCTGCTCCGTCCACTTGTGCTGCTTCGTAGAGATTGCGCGGGATGTTCATGATTCCCGCATAGAATATAACCATAAAATAGCCGACGTCTTTCCAGACATTCACGAAACTGACTACAAGCAGCGGCCTTAGCGAACCCGTGAGCCAATTGACCGCTTCAATTCCGAAGAAATCAAGCAGTTCATTTACCGGTCCACGCGACGACAGCAGCATCGACCACACAACGCCGACCAGCGCAGCCGAGGCTATAACCGGAACAAACAGCGCACTCTTGACAAAGTTACCGAACCGATTGCGGAAAAACTCCGCTATAACCGCTGCCAGAGCGAGGGAAATCGCCGTTTGCAGCGGGACGGTTATAACCGTGTAAATCAGTGTGTTTTTCAGAGAATCACGCACATATGGATCTTTTAGCATGCGCAGATAGTTTTCAATTCCGTTCCACTCCGGCGAAGATAGCACATTGTAGTCTGTAAAGCTCAGCACAATACTGGCGGCTATAGGCAGCAGCGAGAAGACTATGAGAAGTATCAGGCTGGGTGATAAAAACAGTACGCCCCATCTGGCTTCTCTCTTTGCAACCGCGCTTTTTTTCATTTGCTGCACCTCCCCATATGTTGCGCATGTAGCCAGTAGGATGGGGCGGGCACGCAGCCCGCCCTCATCCTCGTTAATATATCAGCTGAGACCTTCGGCATAATCCACCGTATTTTGTATTGCCTCTTCTGGTGTAAGGTCACCCATCATCATGAGCTGAAGGTTGCTCTTGAGCGCCTGCATGACATTGGCTGCGTTTTCCGCCACCGGCAGGACACGCAGATTCTCGGACTCCATGCTCATATCCTTGAATGCCTCGTCCGCCAGGTATGGCTCGTCGCGGTTGAGCGGTATTTCAGTGAACAGGTCTGTGTGCACGACCGTCATAACAGGTGTGCTGGTGATATAGCTGATAAGGCTGTAAGCCAGTTCCTTGTTCTCCGATTTGCTGTTGAGCACAAGGGAATCTGCTCCAATCCAAGTTTTCCACTCGCTGTTCTCGTCCACCTTGAGTCCCGGTACAAAGCTCCAGTTGACGCCGGCATCGGTGAAGGTGCTGGAGATGGCGTTGGACAGACAGCACATTGCAATTTTGCCTTCGGAGAAGAGATTTATTACGTCGTTTTCCTGGAACGTCATGCTCTCCTCGGGGATGACTTCGTACTTGAATCTGAGGTCGTAAAGGAACTGCGCCGCCTTTACGGCTCCGTCATTGTCCAACAGCGCGACTTCCGTGCCGTCCTCATTGAACAACTCTCCGCCGGCCTGCCACATATACGGGTAGTACAGATGATTTAAACCACCCACGCTCTGCGTAGCCCAGTCTCCAGCAAAGGGGATAACATCCTCGGCGCAGTTTTCTTTTACCTTTACCGCAGCTTCGGTAAATTCTTCCCAAGTTTCCGGCTCTTTCTCAACTCCGGCTTCCGCCAATAGATCCATGTTGTAGTACATCACGCGGGCTCCGCCGACGCTGAACGGTATCGTGTACTGCTTGCCCATGATAACGCCCTGATCAAGGTACAGGCTGTTGGCTCTCTGCTCGTCCGTCACATACTCGTCAAGAGGCTCGAGCATTCCGTTGCTTATATACTCGTACAGCATCTCGTTATACATATAGCCGACGTCGGGACCTTCATTGCCTACGAAAGCCGTGAGGTACCGCTCTTCATAGCTGCCCCAGGGGATTATGCTGATGTTGAGCTTTACATTGTTCTCCTCCGCCCAGGGAGCCAGAGTCTCCTGCCAGAACCCCAGGTCAAGAGCCGTGTCATCGTCACTGGAGACGTACGGAGGCAGCCAGAGACTAAGTTCTGTCTGTCCGCCGGTACTGTCAGGAGTGTTCGTCGTGCCGCATGCACCCAGCGACAGCATCAAACAAACGGTCATTATGATAGCCGCAATTCTTATTCTCCTCTTCATTTTTTCCTCCTTTAATTTTTAGCCATAGCTTCTCAGCACATGGCAGATTTGCTCCTTTACTATCTCTCGTGCGCTTGCGCCAAGCTCCCCTGAGATAATCTTCTCCGCCTGTTCAGGAAAATATTGATACATCAGTCCGTATGGGATGGCTGCATCATCAATGTTGGAAAACAATCTCAGCATGGCATCGCGCACTGCTGGACGTTCCAGGTAATAACGGCACCGGTCGGAAAGGCTATATTTCCGCATAAGCGCGACTGTGTCAGCATCTCCACGGTAATGTTTCTCCCAGTTGCTCGGGTCGGCCAGCATTTCACGCTCCAGTGTATCTGCAAGGCAGGAATATCCGCGCTCCGGAGCCTGACGATATATTATCCTCTCCATTTCCTCCAATGAGAAGATCGCTCGGCGCAGAGAAAATGTCAGGGCAGGTCCAACTTTCAATATCGCTATACCATCATTTTTCATGTTTTGCAGCGCTTTCACCGGCTGGTAGTCCGTGGAGTGTCCCTCAAGAACTACGGGAAGCATACGCGATGCTGCGGCAAGCAGGCTAGCCTTTTCGCGGTCGTATATGAACACCTGATTGTCGCCGAACTCCACTCCAGGCTGGGAGACTATGGCTATCACCCGTGTCCATGCGCCTTCCATTCCCCGGCTCTCAAACTCACGGCGAAACACCTCGTATTCGCGTCTGAGAGCATCCGGTGTCGTGACATCCGGAGCTTTCTCCTCGCGCACGGCTCCGCCGGGAATCGGAACTTCGCTGCCTATGACATATACGGGCGTGAGCGGCGAGCTTTCCTCCGCAGCCTTAACCAGCCTCGCGGTGCGCTGCGCAGCAAGCTCTACAGGCAGCGGAACTCCGGGTTGGTCGTCCCCCAAAAGCATGCTGCAATCTATATGCAGCTTTTGAAATCCGGATTTTGCATATTCGCGCACAAGGTATTCGGCTTTATCCATAGCCTCGTCCGAGCATAGTTTGCTCCATGTTAGCGGCCCCAAATGATCACCGCCGAGAATAAGACGCTCCTGCCCAAAGCCGGTTTTTGCGGCCAGCTCAGAAACCCAAAGGCAATACTCGCCCGGCGTCATACCGGTATATCCGCCGTACTGATTCACCTGATTGGCCGTAGCTTCGATGAGAACAAAGCCCCCCGTCCTGGCGCCCTCCTCAAGAGCAGCCTCCAGCACCAATTCATTGGAGCTGCATATAGAGCAAATTGCGGCACCGCCGCCATTCTTTGAATCGCTTACAAGCTTCCTAAAAAAAGCATCGGCTTTCTGCATATTTTTCTCCCGCACGCCGTGTGGCCACGATACGGCAGATAATCTACACTTTGCTCAGTGCGCCTTGATTATAGCATCGCTTATCGGCAATATGCAATAATATATCCTATTTTTCGCCCTATATATCTAGTGGTATTGCCAAATCTGCCATACCACTGGCACCAGTGGTATGGGGTGATGTATACCGAGCGAAGCTATAAAAGGCTGCACAGGCACCAGACCATTCAAACACGGCTACGGCAAAACAAAGCCCCGTAATCACAATGATTACGGGGTCATCTGCGTTTGCAAAAAGAAAAAACGCCGGGGCAAAGCTAACTTTGCTCCGGCGTGGTGGACCTGAAGAGACTCGAACTCTCGACCTCTCGGATGCGAACCGAACGCTCTCCCAGCTGAGCTACAGGCCCATATTCAGTTTGCGCCTCAACTTGAGCGCTAGAGTATTATACCACATATTTCGGATTTGTAAAGAGTAAAATTACTTGTTGCGTAAATTCGCTCTATGAGTTATAATACCTGCGCGGCCATTTACAAGGCTGCACCAGTCGGGGAGCTAGCGGTGCCCTGTAACCTGCAATCCGCTACAGCAGGGATGGATTCCCAAGAGAGGACAGTGCGATGTGCCGTCTGACCACGGTAAGCGGTGTTGAAGCTCCGGTCTTGCGCAACGTATTCCCGTGAACCATGTCAGGCGGGGAACCGAGCAGCATTAAGCGGGCTCATACGTGTGCCGCAAGGCAGCCGGGGCAGAGCTGGCTGCCGTGGTAACGGGCGTGTCGGCTGTTCAATCGAGGGTGTGCAGTCTTGTAAATGGCCGCATTTGAAACATCACTTGGAAAGGACTTGGGCGTTATTTATCAGGCACTGTATCGCAAATACCGGCCGCGGACGTTTGACGACGTCTGGGGTCAGGAGACCATAACCGAGACGCTCAAGCAGCAGGTGATGACCGGCCGCACCAGCCACGCGTACCTGTTCGTCGGCACGCGCGGCACGGGCAAGACCACCTGCGCAAAGCTGCTCGCCCGCGCCGTGAACTGCGAGCACCCCGTAAACGGCAGTCCCTGCGGCGAGTGCGCCGCCTGCCGCGGCATAGAGGCCGGTACGGTCATGGACGTCGTGGAGATAGACGCGGCCAGCAACAACGGCGTGGACAACATCCGCGCGCTGCGTGACGAGGCCATCTTCTCCCCCGCCACGGTCAAAAAACGCGTCTACATAGTCGACGAGGTGCACATGCTCTCCGCCAGCGCCTTCAACGCGCTGCTCAAGATACTGGAGGAGCCGCCCGAGCACCTCATGTTCATCCTCGCCACGACCGAGCTGCGCAAAGTCCCGGCGACCATACTCTCGCGCTGCCAGCGCTTCAACTTCCGGCGTCTGGACGCCGAGGTCATAGCCAGGCGCCTGGACTACGTGGCCAAGACCGAGGGCATGAACCTCACGCCCGGCGCGGCCAGGCTGCTGGCCAGGCTGGCCGACGGCGGCATGCGCGACGCGCTGAGCCTGCTCGATCAGTGCTCCGGCCGCGATACGATAGACGAGGCCGTCGTGCTTGAAACCACCGGCGCCGCCGGCTCGGAGCGCATAGTGCGCCTGTTGGAGGCCATAGCCGGACACGACAGCGCGCTTGCGCTGAACCTGTTCGCCGAGCTGTGGCGCGACGGGAAAGACCCCGCCGGAGTGCTCGGCGACCTGAACAGCCTCATGCGCGACGCACTGATACTCTCCGTCGCCCCCAAGGGCGGCGAGGCTCTGACCTCCGGAGCCTACGACATGGACACGCTCAAGCGCTTCGACGCGCTTTTCACCCGCGAGGAGCTCCTGCACAGCATGACCGCCGCGCAGGAGGGAATCTCGCAGCTGCGCGACAGCCCCAGCGCCCGCACCACGGCGGAGCTCACGCTCGTGCGCCTGTGCACCCCGGCGCTGGACAAGTCCGCCCTCGAAGCCCGGCTGAGCCGCCTGGAAAAGCAGCTCGAAGCCGTCGCCTCCGGCGCTGTTATCGCGCCGGCAGAACCCGCTCAGGCGGAGGAAAAGCCCCCCGCGACGGTGAGCGAGCCGGTTCAGACCCACGCGGACGTTGCGCCGGGGCCGCAGCGGCAGACAGCGCCGCCTCCCGCGCCGGCCGGGGACGACGCTCCGCCCCCCTGGACGGACGACGACGTACCGCCCCCTCACGTGGACGACGACCTACCCTGGGTCAGCGAGCCGGAAGTCAGGCCGAGGACGCAGCCCGCGCCCGCTCCGAAGCCCGAGCCGGCGCCCCCGGTTTCAGCCGCGCGCGAGCCGGAGCCGGTCAGTGCGGAGCCGGAGCGTCAGGCAGAGCCGGGCGGCGTCTTCGAATGGGCGGAATACGTCCGCCGCGTGCTGCCGCACATAGGCGTGGGCTATCAGTTCATGTTCAAAAACGCCTCCGACGCATATGGCGAGCTGGACGGCGATCTGCTTACAGTGCACCTCGCGGACGGGCTGCTCTACAACGGGCTGAGCGCTCCGAGCAATCTGGAGGTGCTGCGCCGCACGGCATGCGAGCTGGCGGGGCGCGAAATAAATGTCAGGCTGCTGCCCATAGCGGGCGCTATGCAGCGCAATTTGGACGAGCTTCGAGCCTTTCAGGAGGTTCGATTCATAAGAAAGGACGGTAATTGAGATGGCAAAGGGAGGCTTCCGCGGCGGCTACGGCGGCATGGGCGGTATGAATCAGGCCAACATGATGAAGCAGGCGCAGAAGATGCAGCAGGAGCTGGCCAAGATGCAGGCCGAGCTTGAGGCCAGCTCTTTCACCGCCACCGCCGGCGGCGGTGCGGTCAAGGCCACGGTGAGCGGCAAGCGCGAGCTGACCGCCCTTGAGATAGACCCCGACGCGGTCGACCCCGAAGACGTCGAGATGCTCCAGGACATGGTCATCGCGGCTGTCAACGAGGCCATGCGCAAGGTCGACGAGGCGTCCAGCTCCAACATGAGCAAGATAACCGGCATGAAGGGGCTCCCCTTCTGATGAAAACCCCGGACTGGCTTATCGCCAGTCCGGGGTTTTTCTTCAGGCTCAATTCGGCGCACAGCGCTCATTCGTCCGCCATGACCCCGCCGTTCTCGTCGAGGAGGTATATGGCGAAGATGGTTCCGAGCTGTATGGGGTAGCTCTCCATGATGAGGCCGTCTAACACTACGCGGACAGCGTCGCCGACGGCCAGCTCCGGCGCGCCGCCGGAGGAAGCTGTATCGGTCGAAATGGTGAACCTCTCGCCCGCGGCGATGCCGCTGGTGAGCTTATCCGTGCACTCAAGCTCGGCAGAGCCTTCGTTCACTGCCAGAACCGCCGCGTTGAAGTACGCCTGCCCGTCGGGTTCCCCGCCGCAGGCGCACAGGCTCAGCATACAGGCCAGCGCCAGAATTAGGGGGAGCAGCCTTTTCATCGCTCTTACCTCCGTTTGGTTCACATCAGGACGTTCAGGTCCACGTTGCCCTCTATGCCCGGCACGGAGCCGCTGGACGTGTACTGCCACATGTCGTAGTAGTAGGGGTAGTACGACATCGCCCAGTCGGAGGTGTAGTGCGCCAGCCACATCGGGTAGTCAGTCAGGCGGTCGACGTATATGTCCTCGTTCGCGGTGGATGGGCTGACATAGGCCATCGGCCGGTAGCCCGCGCTCTCGATCACGTCAAAGAACGCTATGGCGCAGTCCGTCACCGTCACCGCGCTCAGCTCCGCCGTGCGCGAGCCGGAGTAGCTTATCTGCTCCCAGTCGAAAACCACGGGGAAGGTGATGTCGCCGCTGTACCCGCGCAGCCACTCGACGGTCTGCTCCGCCTCCTCCACGGCCTCCTCTACGGTCACGGCCTGCGAGAAGAAGTATATGCCGACCTCGATGCCGTTATCCAGCGCGCCCTCGATGTTGTCCAGGAAATACGGGTCCTGGTATATGACGCCCTCGCTGTAGCCGCGGTAGCCGATGCGGATTATGGCAAAGTCCACGCCGGAGTCGGCCACGGCCTCCCAGTCTATCTCGCCCTGGTGATAGCTCACGTCTATGCCGACCAGGCTGTCCGAGCCGTAGCGCAGATAGCCCTCGTCGTCTATGTAGAACTCGTCCTCGTCGTAGCTGTTCGTCGGGATGCTCTCGAGGTCGGGCGTGTACTCGGGCACCTCCGGGGTCTCGGGCGTCTCCTCAGGCTGTATGGCGTCGTAGCGCATGAGTATCGCCGCGCACTCGGCGCGGGTGGCTCCGCCCTGCGGGTCGAACAGGTTGCCCTCCCTGCCGGAGACTATGCCCTCGGCGCTCGCCCACGATACGGCCTCGACCGCCCAGGAGCTGACGGACGCCGCGTCGTAGAAGCTCAGCGCGCCGCCTATCGCGCTCGCGCCGGCGTAGCGGTACAGCATGGTCACCAGCTGCTCGCGCGTGATGTTCCCGTCTGGGTCGAACTGCGTGTCGCTCACGCCGTCGGCCACGCCGTTCATGCGCGCCCAGTAGACGGCGGCGGCGTACCAGGCCGAGGCGTCCACATCCTCATAGGCGTAGCCCCAGTCGCTCTCCGGCATGTCCGGCAAGCCGGACAGACGGTAGAGTATCGTGACGAGCATGGCGCGCGTCACGGCTCCGTCGGGGGCGAAGCTGCCCTCGGACACTCCGTCCATTATCCCGTTGGCCTGCGCCCAGCTCACGGCCTCGGCGTACCAGGCGTCGTTCGGCACGTCGGTAAAGTCTGCAAGCGCGCCCGTGCACAGCAGGCACAGGGCAAGCATGGCGGCGGCAATTCTCTTTCGCATGGGTATCCTCCTTGTCGTCGTGGCGCGCGTCCGCCCGTGCGTCGGGCGGGCGGAGCGCCGCTGCGGTTTCTCAGCCTGAGTATGGCCAGGCGTAGCGTGTTGCGGTGGCCTCAGGCACGCCGGAAGCCTCCCAGTAATGGTGGGTGTCTCGCATGTACGAGCTTGTCACGTTGAAGTATCTGTGCGCCGTGGTGTCGGACACCGCTCCGAAGGCCACCGGGTCGTCCCAGGTGACGTCGACACAGTACCACTCCCCGTCCAGGCACACCATGTTCCAGGCGTGCTCCTCGCGGCTCAGGTTCCCCTCGCCCTCGACGGTTATGCACTCCACGCCTATCAAGTCCATGAACAGCTGGAACGTCGAGGAGTATCCGCGGCAGACGGCTCTGCCCTCGATCAGCGCGCCGTACGGATTGGAGTTGTTTGGGCTCTCCTCGAAAAACGGCAGCAGGCTGAGAGTTTCCGAGTCGTATTCCGCCGTATCGATTATGTAGTCGTGTATGGCCAGTTCGCGCTCATAGTCGCTGAGTCCCTCGGGCGCCACCTCGGTGAGTACATGGTCGACCGCCTCCAGTATCGCGCGGTCGTTCTCGTGCAGACCCGCGCGGCTCCCGGAGCGGTAGGCCTCGATTATGCGCGCTTCGCTGTAGCTCCACTCCCCGCTCTGCGGCACAGGCTCCGCCGTCGGCTCCGGGGAAGGCGTCGCGGACGGGGATGGGGACGGCTCACCGGTCTGCGCGGGGGCGCTGTGCGTATCCGGCGTGGTATCGACCGCCGCGCTGACTGCGGGCGGCGCGATTTCAAAACAGTCGTTGAAGGCCTCGACCCCCGACGCCGCGTCCGGCAGGACTATGAGGGCGCACCAGGCGTTCCTGGCGACGACCTCCGCATCGGCTAGCATGTCGGCCTCGGCCGGCATGTAGCCGGTGAAGTCGGCCTGCCTGGTGTCGAGGTAGCGCTCAAGGCTCGCGGCGGCGTCCCCTGCCGCGTCTGAGTCGGTAAAGCAGAGCACCGCGACCTCCTGCGCGGACGATCCGCCGGCCGCAAGAACGGCTCCGTCGCTTATCGCGGCGGCGTCCAGGCCGTAGTATTCGGTGATATATTCGTCGTACAGCTCATCGCCGGGCAGAAGCTCCGTCAGGCTCTCCGTCGCCCCGGCGGCTATCGAGCGCGCGATGGCAGATGCCGTCCAGCCCGCCGCGTCGTTGTCGTCTCCGCAGCCTGTCAGGCACAGCGCCAGTATCAGCATCGGAACAAGGGCTTTGACCTTCGACATGATATCCCTCCTTCGCGCATACAGCGACATTTTACCACAAATCCATCCGCATTGCCAGCTATAAATCCTGCCATACAGCACTCCGCGTTGACTATGCGCTGCAATGGTGTTAAACTGAAGACACAAATGACACGGAGGTTTTAGCATGTATATTTACCGTCTGGGAATAGCAATCATGATAGCCGCTGTGTACGCGCTGATACCGGGCTTGCTCGGAGGCGTAGGCTTCCTGTTCTGGCTCAGCCTGATCGCCGTTGTAGTCGGCCTGATCCTGGCCATAGGCGGCGCAAGCGCTGCGAAATACGACGAAAATCAATGGCACCGGGAGCTGCTGGAGGCTCTCGGGAATACGGAAACTGAAACAAAGGAGTGACGCAATATGGAACTCACCCGCGAGCAGCAGGACATACTAAACGGCTCCCAGGGCGAGGTCATGGCCAAGGTCATGAAAAGCCTGGTCATGTACGGCGAAACCTTCGGCGCCGACAAGATGGTGCCGGTCACCAGTGAGTACGGCCACACGGTCATCAGCTTCGGCATCGGCGTCATGAAGCCTGTGTACGACCTCTACGACCAGCTCATCGAGGCCGGCGCGCTGAGCCGGCAGAAGTTCTCCGCCGACCCCCTGCCGCTGGACAAGAACGTGCCCAGCTCGTTTTTGCAGGACTTGGTCTTCAAGCACTTCATGTACTCCCAGCAGGGCAGGTACGAAAAGCAGCTTGAAAAGCTGGGCATCATGTCCCCCGACGCCTACACCTGCGCCTGCTATCTGGACGAGGTGGGCAACAAGCCCAAGAAGGGCGACGTGCTCACATGGGCAGAGTCCTCCGCCGTCGTCTACGCCAACAGCGTGCTCGGCGCGAGGTGCAACCGCAACTCCGGCATGCTGGAGCTGATGGGCAGCATAGTCGGCTGCACGCCGCACTTCGGCCTGCTGACCGACGACGGACGCAAGGCAGACTGGATCATCGAGGTCAGGACTGAGAAAAAGCCGGAGGCTCAGCTCCTCGGCTCGGCCATCGGCATGAAGGTGATGGAGAAGGTCCCGTACATCAAGGGTCTGGACAAGTGGCTCGGCACCGAGCTCACGGACGACGTGTGCGCCTATCTGAAGGACTTCGGCGCGGCCACGGCCTCCAACGGCGCCGTCGGCCTCTACCACGTCGAGAACCTCACCCCCGAGGCCGTCGAGAGCGGCGAGAGCCTGATACGCGAAAACGCGCCCGTCTACGTCATAGACGACGCCGAGCTGGAGCGCGTCAAGGCCTCCTACCCCGTGGTGTGGAAGGATCTGAACGCCAAGCCCAAGCTCTGCTTCATAGGCTGCCCGCACCTCACGCTCGCCCAGCTCAAGAGCTGGACGGAGCGCATCTCCGCCGCGCTGGACGCCAACGGCCAGAAGAAGGTCACGGTGCCCACGGTCATGACCGCCGCCCCCGCCACGGTCAAGGCCTTCAAGGCCATGCCCGAGTACAAGCAGCTTGAAAGCTGCGGCGTCGTGCTCAGCTACATCTGCCCGCTGATGTACATGAACAACCCCCTCAGCGGCAAGATGCCCGTCATAACCTGCTCCAACAAGCTCAGGACATACACGACCGCGAGGTACTACACCGAAGACGAGCTCCTCGCGCAGATCACGGGAGGTGTGAAGTAATGGCCAGAGTATTCAAGGGCCGCCCCGTCGTCGCCGGAAGCTGCACGGCTCCCGCGCTTGTGTCCCACGGCGGCTTCAACACGCTCGCCAGCTTCCAGATGGCGATGATGTTCGGCGACAAGAAGGTCAAGTGCGGCGACCAGAACAACGCCGACCTCTATAAAAAGCCCATGAAGGGCACTGCGCTCTGCCTGCCGCAGACCATCGGCTCCACCACGGGCGGCATGGTGCTCTACACCGCCTGCGCCACTAACAACCAGCCGGCATGTATGCTGTTCTCCATGACCATCGACTCCCTCGCCGCCAGCGGCGCCATCCTGGCCGACGTCTGGACCGACGCCAAGATGCCCGTCGTAGACGAGCTGGGCGACGAGTTCCTCGGCTACGTACAGGACGGCATGACCATCACCGTCGAGCCCGACGGCACCGTGACCGTCGAGTGAAAAAAGCCCCGGCAGAGTTTCGCCGCCTGCGGCGAAACTCTGCCGGGTTTTTCAGGCAATAAAAAGCCGCCGCCCGTGTGGGCGGCGGCCATATTATTTATTTCAGTCAACAGGCTGGCTGCCGTAGTCCTTCTCGTCGTCGGGGTTCTTCACAAGCCCGCCGCCGAATTCGGCCACCAGCGCGACCACAACGCCTATCACGGCAAACAGTCCGCCGAGATAGAGCACCAGTGCATACTCCATGCCAACGATAGCGCAGAAGACGCCAGCCAGCAACATCGCAATACTAAAGAACATGTCCTTCATCTGTATTACCTCCATTTTTATTGCGGCTCTCGTCGCTTTCTGTGTTAAATATATCACCATCTTGTTAATTTGTCAACAATTAAATGAAAACTTTTTTGTTAATTTATTATTAGCAGTGAAAAACCGGGAATCGGCGCGCCGATTCCCGGTTTTAAGGACATTTTTTAAACTTTTACGCGGCTTCAACGGGAGTTGAAGATTTTGAAAATGGTGTCGTAGGGGTCCTCGTCGTTGCTGCCGGACTGGGCGGGAGCGGCCTCCTCCGCGGGGGCGGCGGGGGCGGGATTGCTCGCGGCCTGCTGCCTGGCGTTGCTGTAGAGGCCGTCGGCGGCGGCGTTCTTGGCGGGCTGCTCCGCAGTGGCGGGGCGACCCTCCTCAAAGCCGGTGGCGATGACGATGACGCGGATCTCGTCCTCGAGGGAGTTGTCGAAGGTGGCGCCGAAGATGATGTTGGCGTCGGGGTGCGCAGCCTCCTGGACGAGGTTCGCGGCGGCCTCGACGTCGTCGAGACCCATGTCCTCGCTGCCGGTGACGTTTATCAGCACGCCGTGCGCGCCGTTGATGCTGGTCTCCATGAGCGGGCTGGAGACGGCCATCTTCGCGGCCTCCTCGGCCTTGCCCTTGCCCACGGCGTGACCCACGCCCATGTGCGCGAAGCCCGCGTCCTTCATGATGGTGGTGACGTCGGCGAAGTCGAGGTTGATGAAGCCGGTGTTCTTGATGAGGTCGGATATACTGGTGACGGCCTGACGCAGCACGTCGTCGGCTATCTCAAAGGCGTTGGCCAGGGTGACCTTCTGGTCGGTGGCGTACTTGAGACGGTCGTTGGGGATGATAAGCAGGGAGTCGACCTTGCCCAGCAGGCTCTGTATGCCGGCCTCGGCCTGATCCATGCGGCGCTTGCCCTCGAACTTGAAGGGCTTGGTGACGACGCCTACGGTCAGCGCGCCGGCCTCGCGAGCGATCTCGGCGACGATGGGAGCCGCGCCGGTGCCCGTGCCGCCGCCCATGCCGGCGGTGATGAACACCATATCCGCATCCTCGATGCTCTTGGCTATCTCGTTGCGGCTCTCCTCAGCGCTCTTTTTGCCCATATCGGGGTCGGAGCCCGCGCCCTGGCCGTGGGTAAGCTTCTCGCCTATCTGGATCTTCTGATCGGCATTGGAGACGGCGAGAGCCTGCTTGTCCGTGTTCACCGAAATGAACTCCACGCCCTGCGTGCCGGACTTGACCATACGGTTGACAACATTATTGCCGGCTCCGCCCACGCCTAGAACCTTCAGAGTGACGACATTCTCGGGGCCGGTTTCGGATTTGTAAGACATAGTCGGTGCCTCCCTCATATCTTTTGAGACGCCGGGAGCGTTTGTCCGCCCCGTGCGCGTTTTGTTTCTTCTTCTACTCATATTATATCTTTTCCTAAGTTCGGTCAACTATTTTTTGTTTCCATAGCGTAAATTTCGGATATTTTTTCATTCCGTCCGAGCCAAACGCAGCTTAGAACGGGGAAAATGTTACGCCCTCGCCGGCCGCGCTTATGTCCAGCGTGCCTCGATCGGCGCTCGTGAGCTGGCTTACGGCGCTCACGAGCTTGCCGAACTGGTAGTCTATCGTCTCCTCGCTGCCGAACAGCACGGTGAAGCGCCCGTCCATGCTCATGACTGGGGCGGAGACGTCCGTGAGGTCGATGTAGTCTATCGTTCCGGCCAGGCCGCGGCGCTGAATCTGGTCGAGCATCTCGGCCAGGGTCGTCACCGCCTGCGCCTCGCTGTCGCCCTCGGAGACCAGGGTGTCGCCGACAGACGGGTTCACGGGCGTGATTCCGCTCACGCGTATGAGCGGCGCCGTGTCGGCGCTGTCGCCCTGGGTGAGCACCTTGCAGCTCCTGTCTATTATCCAGCGCTGCCCCTCCAGCTCCACCCAGGCGAGCGCCTGGCTCTCGGTTATCTCTATTATGACCGTGCCGGGCAGTTGTGTGGCTATCTCGACGCTCTCCACGTACGGGAGCTTTGCCATGATGCCGCTGACGGCGGAGAAGCGGTTTATGAAAAAGAGGTTGTCGCCCTCCTCTATGCCCGCGGCCTGTATGACCTCCTGCGACGTATAGTGCGTGTTGCCGGTGACCTCTATGCTGCCTACCTGCAGGAAAATACTCACGATGAATATGAGCACTACGCAGCCGAGCAGGAACTTCGCCGGGCCGATAGCGGCGCTTTTAGCCGATATTCTTTTCCTCAGCGGGTCGGTCTGCTTCGCCATTTCATCAATCCTTTGTGTTACTGTTCACTCAGCCTTATGTCCGCGCCCAGCGCGGCAAGGCGCTCGTCAAAGCTCGCGTATCCGCGCTCTACGTGGCCGGAGTCCAATATGTCCGTCTCGCCCTCGGCGGAGAGCGCCGCTATTATCAGCGCCGCGCCGCCGCGCAGGTCGGTGGCCACAGTCGGCGCGCCGTGCAGGACTTCCACGCCCGTCACGACGGCCACGCGGCCTTCGGTATGTATCCTCGCGCCCAGGCGCTGCAGCTCCTCCGTGAAGCGGAAGCGGTTCTGGAACACGTTCTCCACGAACACGCTGGTGCCCCGCGCCTTGAGGCAGGCGGCCAGCATCAGCGGCTGCGCGTCCGTCGGGAAGCCCGGGTACGGCCCAGTTATGACGGGCATCGGCGCTTTGAGGTTCCCCCCTGAACGCAGCCGCACGCTCGAGCTGTTCGACATTATATCACATCCGCACTCGGAAAGCGAGTGCAGGACCGTAGAAAAATGTCTCGGCTCCACGGCGCGCAGCTCCACGTCTCCTCCGGCCGCGGCGCAGGCGCACAGCAGCGTCGAGGAGACGATGCGATCCGGCATTATCCTGTGCCCCACGCGGAAGGGCTCGAGCTTCTTCCCGCGCACGCGCACCGTGGCGCTGCCCGCGCCGGTGACGTCCGCGCCCAGGGTCTGCAAAAAGATCTGCAGCTCGGTTATCTCCGGCTCTCGCGCGGCGTTCATGATCACCGTCTCGCCCTCGGCGGCGCAGGCCGCCAGCATGGCGTTCTCGGTCGCGCCGACGCTGGGCATGGGCAGGGCTATGCCCGCGCCGCGGAGCCCGCTCGGGGCGGAGCATATCAAATCCCCGCCGCGCTCGTCGATCTCCGCGCCGAGCGCCCTGAGAGCCATCAGGTGGAGGTCTATCGGCCTCGGACCGAGCTCGCAGCCTCCCGGCATGCTCAGCCGCGCGTGCCCGCAGCGGGCGAGCAGCGCGCCCAGGAATATGACCGAGCTGCGCAGCTCGCGCATCAGCGAGTGCGGTATCTCGCTGCGGCTCATCGGTCTGGAGTCTATGTACACGGCGTCGCCCTCACGCTCGACCGAGCAGCCCAGGCCGCGCAGGATGCGTATCGTAGTGTTCACGTCGCGCAGTGTCGGGACGTTCAAAAGCTCGGTCTCGCCCGGGGCGAGCACGCTGGCCGCCATGATGGGCAGCACTGCGTTTTTGGCGCCCTGGACGGTGACGCTGCCGGACAGCCGGTTGCCTCCGGCTATGTGCCAAACGCTCATTTCCTCTCCCCCAAATAGCAGATTCAGGCCATACTATGCCGGGGGAGCTGGATTTGTTATTTTGCCGCGTGCTTCTCCGCGAGGCCGAGGACTATGCCGGCGATCCTGTCCGTGGCGTCGGGCAGGCCGAGGGAGCGCATCTTTCCGCTCATGTCCTCAAGTGTCTCGGGGTGGTGCAGCAGCTCGCTTACCAGGCCGAGCAGGCTGTCGGCGGTGAACTCCGGCTCCAGCAGGAGCTTGGCGCCGCCGGCCTCGGCGAGGACGCGGGCGTTCTTCTCCTGGTGGTTGTTCGTGACGTGCGGGCTGGGTATCAGCACGGCGGGCTTGCCCATGGCCGTCAGCTCCGCCAGAGTGCTGGCTCCGGCGCGGCACATGACCAGGTCGGCCGCCGCCATGACCAGCGGCATGTCGTAGATGTACTCGCGCACGTCCATGCCCAGCTTCTCATAGCCGGGCTTCTCCTTCGCGAGCTTGTCAGTCATCTGCTTGTACCAGGCCTTGCCGGTGGAGTGGATGATGCCGAAGAAGGGGTTGGCGCAGGCGCGGACGATGAAGTCAGTCATGATCTCGTTCATGTGTCCCGCGCCCAGGCTGCCCCAGACGCTGGCCACCAGGGGTTTGTCCTCCGGCAGTCCCAGCGCGCGGCGGGCGGCGAGCTTGTCCGCGTTCAGGAATTCGCCCCTGACGGGCGTGCCGGTGACCACGACGCGCTCGGGGTGCTTGTAGTTGGCGCGGCTCTCCTCAAAGCCGACCATGATGGCGTCCACGCTGCCCTCCAGCATCTTGGTGGTCAGGCCGGGGACGGCGTTGCTCTCGTGCACGGCGGTGGGTATCCCCAGCTCGTGCGCCGCGCGGAGCACCGGAAAACAGACATAGCCGCCCGTGCCAACGGCGACGTCCGGCTTGAACTCACGCAGTATGCGCTTTGCCTCTCCGGTGGAGGTCACAACGTTTTTCAGCGTGGTAAGGTTGTGCTTGATGTCCTCCATGGAGAAGCCGCGGTGGATGTTTGTGATGCGCACGGTCCTTATCTCGTAGCCCGCGCGCGGCACGAGGTCGGTCTCCATGCGCCCTTCGGCGCCGATGAACAAAAACTCGGCGTCCGGCATGGCCGCCTTGATAGCGCCCGCCACGGCGAGCGCCGGATTTATGTGCCCCGCGGTTCCGCCGCAGGTAAAGAGGAATTTCATGTGACAACCTCCGATTCTATTTCGCGGGGGCAGACCCGCTTGCGCGGACGACCCGCCCCACGGCGGATTTTCACAGCTTCACGTCTCTCGACGCGCTGAGTATTATTCCCATCTCGGCCAGCTGGATCAGCAGCGCAGTGCCTCCATAGGAGAAAAAGGGCAGCGATATGCCCGTACAGGGAACAAGGTTGGTGACGACCGCGACGTTGAGTATCACCTGTATCGCCAGCAGCGTGGTGATGCCCGCGGTCACCAGGAAGGAAAACCGGTCGCGCATGTGCAGCGCGAGGTAATACCCGCGGATAATGAGCGCGGCGAACAGCAGCAGTATGGCCACGGCTCCGGCGAAGCCCAGCTCCTCGCACACGACGGCGAAGATGAAGTCGTTGTGCTCCTCCGGCAGGTACATGTATGTCTGCCTGCCCTGCCCCAGACCCAGGCCGAAAAGCCCGCCCGAGCCGATGGAGTAGAGCGACTGCACTATCTGATACCCGTCGCCGCTGGTGTTCGCAAAGGGGTCGAGCCAGGTGCTTATGCGCCCCGAGGCGTAGGGGAAAAACGTGATTATCACGCCCAGCGCCGCAAGCGCGCCAACGCCCACGCCGATGAACCAGCGCAGCTTCACCCCGCCCAGAAAGAGCATCACGCCGCCTATCGCGATTATGATTATCGCCGCGGAGAAGTGCGGCTCGAGCACCAGCAGGCCGACTATCAGCAGCAGTATCGCCGCAAAGGGCAGTATGCCGTAGCGGAACGTGCTCATGGCCGCCTTGTACTTGCAGATGAGCGCGGAGAAGTAGAGTATCACCGCGACCTTCGCTATCTCCGAGGGCTGGAAGGTGGTGAAGCCCAGGTCTATCCAGCGCTTCGCGTCGCCCTGGGACACGCCTATCACCGGCACCAGCGCCAGCAGGACTACGGCGGCAGCCAGCAGCGGGAAGCTCATGCGCCGGTAGAACGCCATGGGAAAGCGCGAGAGCACAAACATGGCGGCGGTGCCGCCTATGGCGAATCCCAGCTGGCGCATGAAATAGTACGCCGCGTTGTGTCCGGTGGACGCACTGTAATACGCCCTGGCGTAGCTCGCCGAGAGCACCATCACAACCCCGATGGTCAACAGCAGCAGCGTCAGCGCCGTGAACGGGAGGTCTATGCTCCCGCGCGCCGCGCGCTTTCTCTCTCGTAAGGGTTCCGGCGCGAGCCGCGCCCCGGCGTACTCCATAGCACCCTCCCGGAGAATAATAGATTTAGTTCTGTTTTAAAAACTGTAGCGGTTGAATATGCCTATGAACGAGACCACGGCGCAGACCAGGGACACGCAGAAGTACAGCGCAAAGAGCTGCTTTTCCGTCCACTTGTGCCCAGTCCAGCCGCCCAGCTCGAGGTGGTGGTGGAACGGCGCCATGCGGAAGACGCGCTTGCCGTGGCTGAGCTTGAAATACGTCACCTGGATTATGTCGGAGAGCGTCTCGATGATGTACAGCAGTCCGAGGATGATCAGTATCAGCGGCATGTCGTAGGCGAAGGCCATGGCCGCCACTGCTCCGCCCAGGAACAGCGAGCCGGTGTCGCCCATGAACACCTTGGCGGGGTTGAAGTTGTACACCAGGAAGCCCAGCAGTCCGCCGGCCAGCGCGCTGGCGAACACGCCGAGGCTGAGATACAGCTCGCCCCAGACGTAGGTCACGCAGGCGAAGAACAGGCAGACCGGTATGCTGGTGCCGGCGGCCAGGCCGTCGACGCCGTCGGTCAGGTTAACGGCGTTCACCGTGCCGACTATGACGAAGGCGGCGAAGATGAAGTACAGCCACTCCGGTATCGGCACGATGGTATTCCAGAACGGTATGTAGAGGTTGGTGGTCACGTATCCGAACTGGCGCATGAGGAAGACGAAGGCCAGCGCGGCGGCGAGCTGCAGGAGAAACTTCGCCTTGGCGGAAAGCCCCAGGTTCTGCTTTTTCTTGAGCTTCTCGTAGTCGTCGAGGAAGCCTATGGCGCCGAAGATCAGCGCGAACAACAGGCAGAAGACGTGTCCGTAGTCGCCGCGCATCATCGGCTCAAAGCCGACGGTGAGGCAGACGACTGTGACGGCGGCGATGAACATCAGCCCGCCCATGGTCGGCGTGCCGGACTTGTTCATGTGCCAGGTCGGGCCGTCCTCTCGTATGGCCTGCCCGGCCTTGACCTTTCTCAGCCAGGGCACGAGGAACTTGCCCACGCCGCTGGAGACGAAAAAGGCTATGGCAAAGGCGAGTATCAGTCGTATGGTCATCTGTCTCTCTTCCTTTTCTTCAGTATGTCCGCGACTATCTCGCGCTCATCCATGTGGTGCTTTTCATGGCCGACTATCTGGTAGTCCTCGTGACCCTTTCCGGCCAGGACTATCACGTCTCCCGGCTGATGGTGCTCTATCGCCCACTCTATGGCCTCCGGCCTGCCGGTTATGACCTCGCGCGGAGTGCTGCTGCCCTCCATGCCGGCCACGATGTCGGCGATTATCGCCTCCGGGTTCTCCGTGCGCGGGTTGTCGGAGGTCACGACGACGAAGTCGGCGTTCTCCGCGGCGATGCGCCCCATGATAGGCCGCTTGGTTCGGTCGCGGTCGCCGCCGCAGCCGAACAGGGCTACGAGGCGGCCTTTGGTCACGCGGCGCATGCTCTTGAGCACGTTCTCCAGCGCGTCGGGAGTGTGCGCGTAATCTATCAGTATGGTGTAGTCCCCGTCCGTGGGCACCACCTCCACCCTGCCCTTGACGCCCTTCGCGCTCGCGAGGGAGTCGGCGCAGTCGGCGAGGTCTATGCCCAGGCTGAGTCCGCAGCCCATGACGCCCAGGGCGTTGTACACCGAGAACAGCCCGGGGATGCCGAGGCGCACGCGCTCGCAGCGCCCCTCGTACCCGGCCGTGAAGCTCACGCCCGAGCTGGCAAGCTCTATGTCGTGCGCGGTCAGGTCGCCGCGCTCGCCCTCGGAGAAGGTCAGCGCCGGGCAGGAGCAGTGCTCGAGCATGTACTCCGACCACTCGTCGTCGAGGTTTATCACCGCGCGGTCGCACATGTCAAAGAGCTGGCTCTTGGCGCGCGCGTACTCGGCCATGGTCTTGTGGAAGTCCAGATGGTCCTGAGTCAGGTTCGTGAATATGCCCACGGCGAAGTGCAGTCCCGCCACGCGGTGCAGCACCAGCGAGTGGCTGGAGACCTCCATTATAACGTGGGTGCAGCCAGCGTCGGCCATCTCGCGCAGCAGCTTTTGCAGCTCGTAGCTCTCCGGCGTGGTGCGTTCGGTGGGCAGGAAATCGGAGCCTATCATGTTGCCGTTGGTGCCTATCAGGCCGACGGTGGCGCCCTTTTTCTGCTCCAGCAGGTGCTTGATGAGGTAGGTGGTCGTCGTCTTGCCGTTGGTGCCGGTGACGCCGAGCATGACCATCTCCCCGCCCGGGTCGCCGAAGAAGTTCTTCGACGCCACGGCCAGCGCGAGGCGGCTGTCCCTCACCACGACGTAGGGCACGTCGAGCGCGGGCTTCTCCTCGCATATCACGCAGGATGCGCCCTTTTCGGCCGCCTGCGGGATGTATTTGTGCCCGTCGGACTCAAAGCCGCGTATGGCCACGAAGGCCGCGCCTTTAGTCACCTGGCGGGAATCGTACGCCACGTCGGCGATCTCAAGTTCAGGCGAGGCGTGGCTCTCCACTACCTCGATATCTCTGAGCAGTTCAGCAAGTTTCATCTGAACGACCTCGTTTCTTCAGTATATTCCCAGCATATCCTCGTCGTTTTCATAGAGCGTCACGGTTATCACCGTGCCGGCCTGCGCAGAAGTGCCCGCGCGTATGTCCTGGCCGGAGACCAGCTGGTTGTCTGCGTCCGTGACCGAGCTGTCGGAGCCGATGAACAGACCCATCGCGGCCAGCGCCTCGCGCGCCTGACTGTAGGTCATGCCGTTCAGGTTCGGGACGCTGCCCCCGCCCGTCGGCGCGGCGTCGGCGTAAAGCAGCACCTCGCTGCCCGAGGCTATCACGCTGTTCGCGGCCGGGAGCTGGCTGGTGACGGCGCCGCCCGAGCCTATGACGCGGCAGCTCAGGCCGCTCTCGGCCAGCTTGCTCTGCGCCTCGGCTATGCTCAGACCCATGACGTCGGGCACCGCGCGGTCCATGGTCTGCAGCTCGCTGTCGCTGTACTCGGGCTCCAGGCCCAGGTACGGCAGAATGTCCGCCATCATCTTGCCCACGACCGGCGCGGCCATCTGGCCGCCGGAGACGTAGATGCCGCTCTCGCTGCTCGGATTGTCCAGCAGCACGAGCAGCGCTATCTGCGGGTCGTCCGCCGGGGCGAAGCCGATGAATGAGACTATGTACTCCTTGTTCCCGGCTATCTCCTCCGTGGTCTTGGTGGAGGTGCCGGTCTTGCCGCCTATGCGGTAGCCCGCGACATAGGCGTTGCGCCCGGTGCCCTCTGTGCTGTCGCCGACGACCTGCTCGAGTATCTGGCGCACCTTGGCGCTCGTCTCCTCGCTTATAACCTGGCGCACGGGCGTGCTGTCGTGCTCGGTCACGGCGCCGTCCGGGGACGTAGTGCTCTGCACCAGGTACGGCTGCATGAGATATCCGCCGTTGACGCAGGCGCTGACAGCCGTGATGAGCTGCAGCGGCGTGATGTTGAAGGTCTGGCCGAAGCTGGCCGCGGCTAGCTGGCTGAGGTTCTCCGGGTTGCAGAACACGTCCTCGCTCCACCAGATGCTGCCGCTCTCGCCGCCGAGGTCTATGCCCGTCGTGCCGGTGAGCTGCGCCGAGCTGTCGCCGGTGCGCTCAAAGAAGCCGAAGGCCTCGGCGTAGTCGTAGAACCGCTCCTCGCCTATGCGCTGGCCGATGTTCACGAAGGCCACGTTGCAGCTGTGCTGCACCGCCTGGGTCAGCGTCTGCGAGCCGTGACCGCCGCTTTTCCAGCAGCGGACGGGGGTGTTGCGCCCGAGCACCGACGTGCTGCCGCCGCAGTAGAAGCTGGAGTTCATGTCCACGACGCCCTCCTCGAGCGCCATGGCCAGCGTTATGATCTTGAAGGTCGAGCCCGGCTCATACGTGTCGGAGATGGCCTTGTTCCTCCACTGGAGCTGCTGGGCGGCGGCGATGAGCTCCGCACGCTCGGCGTCGCCGGACGCCACGGCGTCTATCTCGGCCATGGCCTCGCCGCTTATCGTCTGGTAGTCGTTGAGGTCAAAGCTGCCCAGAGACGCCATTGCTAGTATAGCACCGGTGTCAACCTCCATGCAGATGGCCGCCGCGCCGTTTTGGATGCCGTAGTCCTCCACGGCCTGAGCCAGGTGCTTTTCTACATAATACTGTATACCGGCGTCAATCGTCAACACCATATCGCTGCCGGGGACGGCGTCGAAGTAGTCCTCCCAGCTGGTGTACAGCATATCCGTACCCGCCGCGGTGGTGGAGCGCATGACGTAGCCGTTGGTGCCCGAGAGCACCTTGTCGTACTTGGCCTCTATCCCGCCGAGTCCCGTGTTGTCCGTGCCCACGAAGCCTATCACGTGCGCGGCCAGGCTGCCGTTGGGATAGTAGCGCTTGGTGTCGGCCTCCAGCTTGATGCCGGTGTAGCCGCCCTCCTCCTTGAACTCGCGCACCGCCGTGGCCACGTCCTCCTCGACCTTGCGCGCGACCACCTCGTACCAGGAGCGGGTGTTCTGCGTCTTGGCGTAGACCGCATCGTAGTCGAGGCCGAGTATCTCCGCCAGTCCGGCGGCGATGGCTCCGGCGTCCTCGTTGTTCTGCGCTATCTCGGCCGGGCTGAGATATATCGTGTCCACGCCCGCGCTCATGGCGAGCACCTCGCCCTTGGCGTCGTATATTGTGCCGCGCGGCGCGCTGACCGTGGTCTCGCGCACCTGCTGGGCGATGGCGCGCGCCTCCAGCTCGTCATGACGCACGATTTGCAGGTAGTACAGCCGAGCCGCCAGTACCACAAACGCGGCTGCGCCGCACACCGAGAGCAGAAACAGTGTGCGGCGAAGCATCATTCTGTTCGGCGCGCCGTCGCGCGGCCGCCCCTTTGGGGATAAGGCCATACGCCAACCTCCCATCCGGAATTTACGGCCGCGGCGGTCTTCGCCGCCTGACGCACGCCGCGCCGCAGTACAATCATACTGCACGGCGCGCGCGAAAATTCCGAAAAGGTGGGGACGTGTCCCCGTCCCTGTCTCCCGAGCCTCAGCCCGAGGCGCGGGGCACCATGCCCAGCACGTTCCGGGCGTAAGACTCGATCTCCGTAAGCGAGTACATGCTCTCGTACTCTATCGTGAGGTGGGCGTTTTCGTCCGCCAGCTCGGTTATCCTGCCGGCGAGGGTGTCGCACTCGTCGGCGAGCGCCGTGACGCGCGCCCTGCACAGCAGCAGCGCCACGCACAGCGCGGCGGCCAGCAGCAGGCACGCCGCCGTGAGCAGCGGATTGGCCCGCCGTCTCCGGACGCGCGGGCGGCTCGGCGCGGCGCTGTCCGCGCCGGCATAGCTCTGCGCGCTCACGCTCGGGCGAGCCGGGTCAAAGCCGTATTTCATACCCGCTCGGCCACGCGGAGCTTGGCGCTCCTGGAGCGCGGATTGAGCTCCAGCTCCTCGCCGCCGGCGGTTATGGGCTTGCGCGTGACGCTCCTGAGCGTCTTCACAAAGCCGCAGGTGCACACCGGCGCCTCGCGCGGGCAGGTGCACCCGTCCTCGCGGGCGTGTATGGCGTTTTTGACTATTCTGTCCTCCAGCGAGTGGAAGCTTATGACGCACAGCCTGCCGCCCGGCTTGAGCCTGTCGGGCGCGGAGTCCATCAGCGCGTGGACGGCGTTGAGCTCGTCGTTCACGGCGATGCGTATGGCCTGGAAGCTGCGCTTGGCCGGGTGCTGCTTCTCGCGCAGAGCCGCGGCCGGCATGGCGCTCTTGATGACGTCCACCAGCTCGAGCGTGGTCTCGATCTCCTTCTCCTCGCGCCGCTCGGCTATCCTGGCGGCGATGCGCGCGGCGTGGCGCTCCTCGCCGTAGTCGCGCAGTATGCGCTTGATCTTCTCCTGCGGCCAGCGGTTGACGATGAACCACGCGTCTATGTTGTCGCTGGCGTCCATGCGCATGTCCAGCGGCGCGTCGCTCATGTAGGAGAAGCCGCGGTCGGCCTCGTCGAGCTGCGGCGAGCTGACGCCGAGGTCAAAGAGCATACCGTCGACCAGGCGAACCCCCTGCTCGTCCAGTATGGCGTCCAGGTCGCGGAAGTTTCCGTGGACTATGGTCAGCCTGTCCGCATAGGGCGCCAACCGCTCTCCGGCGCGCTCTATGGCCGTTATGTCGCGGTCAATGGATATCAGGCGGCCAGTCGTGAGGCGCTGCAAAATCGTCTCAGAGTGCCCGCCCATGCCCAGCGTGCCGTCGACATATATGCCGTCCGGCTTGATATTCAGATACTTTATGCACTCGTCAAGGAGCACCGGGATGTGGCCGTTCATCAGAAATTAAGCTCCTTCATAATAGACGCGATATACTCGGGCGTCGTCTCGCCGAGGTGTACCGGCTTCCACGTCTCGCTGTCCCACAGCTCGGCGTGGTCGTCGCAGCCCACGACGGTGACGTTTTTTGTCAGGCCGGCAAAGTCGCGCAGAGCCTGCGGAAGCAGAGCCCTGCCCTGGGCGTCCAGGTCGCACTTGGCGGCGCAGGCAAAAAACGGACGCATCTTCTTCCTGTCCACATACGGCATCGAGCGCACCTTGTCCACAAAGCTCTGCCAGCTCTCGGCGCTGTATGCCCACAGGCAGCGCTCGTCGCTGACAGTGAGGTAAAACGTGTCGCCCAGCTCGTCGCGAAGCCTGGCGGGTATAAAAAGGCGACCCTTGGAATCAAGAGAATGCTGATATTCACCTGTCATCGCAGAGCCCCCTTCTTACAATTATTGGGACGCGCCGTGTCCGCAGCCGCGCTCTCCGTGCCGTCCCTGCCGGCAAAGGGTCGTCCGCCTCTCCCCACTTGGGGGAACAATTCCACACTTTCCACCACTTTGCCCCACCGAGGTGCTTCTATTATATTTAGTGTCAAGGGAAAATGCAAGCTGTTTTTTCTTTAAATTTTCGTCCGATTTTGCGCCGGCGTCCCCGCAGCGCGCACATTTCGGCTCGTGGACACAAAATAAGGCGCCCGCTGTGGACAGCGGGCGCCTCGGCGTCAAGATATAGAGTTTGAAAAAAGACAGTACAGAATTTTGAAATTTATTCCTGCGTATTATCCTGTGCCGGAGCCTGGTGGGCGGCGCGGAGGTCTTCGTTCACGCCTGCCGTGCCGCGGAAGCGGGCGCGGGAGGTGTGGATCTCGGCGAGCGCGGTGTTGACGGACTCCTCCGCGCGGCGCAGGGCGTCGTCGATGAACTCCATCGCGGCCTGGCGCAGGGCGTTGGAGCGCGCGGTGGCGTTGCCCTCGAGCTCGGCGGCCTTGGCGCGGGCGACGCGGACTATCTCCTGCTCGTCTATCATGGCGCGCGCCTTCTCCTCGGCGGCGCGGCGGATGCTCTCGGCCTCTCGCTTGGCGTTGCCTATGAACTCGTCCCTCGCGGACACGAGGCGCTTGGCCTCGCTGAGCTCCGCGGGCAGGCGGTTCTTGATGTCCTCTATCATGCTCAGCGCCTTTTCGCGCTCTACTATGCACTTGTCGTTGCCCAGGGGGACGCCCCAGGCCTCGCTGACCATGGAATACAGGCCGTCTATCAGCTCCATGACTTCGTTATCCATTGCGCTTGCCTCCCCTCGCACGCAGCAAAACCTCGTCGATTATCTCACGCGGCAAAAACTCGCTCAAGTCCGCGCCGTAGCTTGCCAGCTCCCGCACCACGGACGAGCTGAGAAAGGTGTACTTCTCGCTTGAAGTCAGGAACATGGTCTCAAGCGCAGGGTTTATCATCTTGTTTATCTGCGACATCTGGAATTCGTTTTCAAAGTCCGTTCCGGCGCGAAGTCCCTTGACTATTATCGCGTGCTCGTAGCGCTTGGCGTACTCGGCAAGCAGCCCGTCAAAGGTGTCCACCGTGACGTTGGGATAACCGGCGGTGATGCGGCGTATCATGTCCACGCGCTCGTCTATCGTGAACATGGGCGTCTTCTTAGTGGCGTTCACCATAACGAGCACCACGACCTTTTCAAATATGCGGGAGGTGCGGCGCACTATGTTCAGGTGGCCGAGAGTCATCGGGTCAAAGCTGCCGGGGCAGATTGCAATACTCATGGGTCAGTTGTCCTTTTTATACACGGTTAAGCAGACCTTCCCGTAGCGCCGGGACAGGGTTTGCCTGTACGGCGGCGCCAATTCGGGCATGGTTTTCTCTCGTCTGCTTTCGCACACAATTATACCACCGTCGTTCAATATGTCAACATTTTGTATCGCTTCAAGCGCTTTTTCGAGCAAATCCGAGTCATAGGGCGGGTCGAGGAAAACGAGGTCGAATTTGCCCGCGCGGCGGAGAAAGCCTATGGAATCGGCCTGCTCCACGCGGCCCTTCAGGCCGCAGCGCTCCAGGTTCGTGCGCACCAGCTTCAGGCTCTTGGCGCTCTCGTCCACGAACACGGCCTCAGCCGCGCCGCGCGACAGCGCCTCTATACCCAGCTGGCCCGTGCCGGCAAACAGGTCCAGCACGCGCCTGCCCTCGATGTCGAACTGGATTATGTTGAACATGGCCTCCTTGACCATGTCGGTGGTCGGCCTGACAGCCATGCCTTCTGGCTCCAGCAGCTTGCGCCCGCGCGCGGAGCCGGTTATCACTCTCATTTTTTCTCCTCCTCGCTGTTTTCCGGGTGGAAGTGTGCGTACACGGCCTGCGCCGCGTTCTTGGGGACAACGGCGCAAAGCTGCTCATAGTCCGCGGCTCTTATGGCCTTGACCGTGCCGAAGGCCTTGAGCAGGTCGTTGCGGCGCTTGGCGCCCACGTTCGGTATGTCGTCCAGCGCCGAGTGCAGCTTCTCGTTTCGCAGCGAGCGCTGGTACTCTATAGCGCAGCGGTGGGTCTCCTCCTGTATCGTGCCCACGAAGGCAAACACGGCCGGGTTGCCGGAGATGCCTATCTCCCGCCCCTCCGGCGTCTCCAGCGCCCTCGTGCGGTGGCGGTCGTCCTTGACCATGCCGAAGGTGGGGATATCCAACCCCAGCTCGGCCAGCACGCCCTGCGCCGCCGAGGCGTGCGCCGCGCCGCCGTCTATCAGCAGCAGATCCGGCAGGTCGGTGAACTTCTCGTCGCCGTCCAGCGCGCGCTTAAAGCGCCTCGTCACGGCCTGACGCATACTCTCGTAGTCGTTCGGCTCGGTCAGGTCGCGTATGCGGAACTTGCGGTAGTCGCGCTTGAGCGGCTTGCCGTGCACGAACACGGTCATGGCCGCCACTATGCCCTCGCTGCCCAGGTTGGAGATGTCGAAGGCCTCTATGCGCTCGGGCACCGACGGCAGGCTCAGCGTGCGCTGCAGCCACTCCAGCGTCTTGAGCGACTTCTGTGCGGCTGTGGCCGCGCGCTCGACCTCCTCTTTGGCGTTGGTCTGGGCCGTCTCCAGCAGCTTGAGCCTGTCGCCGCGCTGAGGCACCTCCACGCGCACCTTCTTGCCGCTGTCCCGGGAGAACAGCTCGCTGAGCGCCGTCAGGTCCTCGCCGTCCATGCAGTCCGGCACGAGTATGAACTTGGGCCAGGCGCCGCGCGCGGCGTAATACTGGCGCACCAGGGCACTGACGGCCTCGCCGTCGGACTCCAGCGGCTCCTCCATCAGCTCGAAGTCCTTGTCCGCGAGGTTGCCGTTCACGTAGTGCAGCACCGTGAAGCAGGTGCGCGCACCTCGGTAGAAGCCCACGGCGTCGGTGTCTGCGTAGACGGCGTAAATCACCCGCTGGCGGTTCTCCAGCCCCTCCACGGCACGTATGCGGTCGCGCAGCGACGCCGCCAGCTCGAACTTCAAGTCCTCGGCGGCGGCTTCCATCTGCCGCGTGAGATCCTCGATAAGCTCCTTCGTGCGCCCGGAGAGCACCAGCTCCGCCTGGGCGATGGCCGCGCGGTACTCCTCGCTGCTGCGCCCGGAGCGGCACCAGCCGGCGCAGGCGCCCATGTGGTAGTTCAGGCACGGTCTGGCCTTGTCTATGTCGCGCGGGAAGCGGCGGGAGCAGGTGGGCAGGTGCAGCGCCTTGCAGACCGTGTCTATTATGTCCCTGGTCTGGCTCCGCCCGCCGAACGGACCGAAGTACTTCGCCCCGTCCTTGGCCGTGCGGTTGGCCAGCGTGAAGCGCGGGTACTCGCTCTTGACATCCAGCCGGATGAAGGGGTAGCCCTTGTCGTCCTTCAGCAGGATGTTGTAGTGCGGCTTGTGCCGCTTGATAAGCGAATTTTCCAGCACCAGAGCCTCGAACTCGGTCTTGACGACGATGACGTCGAAGTCGTCCACCTTTGCGACCATCGCCGCCACCTTAGGCAGGTGCTCGCCGCGGAAGTAGCTGGTCACGCGGTTTTTGAGCGCCTTGGCCTTGCCGACGTAGATGACCTCGCCGCGGACGTCCTTCATGATGTACACGCCCGGCAGAAGCGGCAGGCGGTTGGCCTTGTCGCGCAGCTCGTCTATCTTCATGGCGGTGCACCTCCTCTCAATTATGCGGTGCGTGAATAAAAAAGGGCGTGCCAAAGCACGCCCTTGCTAGGTATTTTGCGCGGATTACTCGGAGAAATCGGAGTCTATCAGTGCGGACAGCGTGGCAATGGCCTCGTTCTCGTCGACACCGTCGGCCACGATGTTCACGGCAGTCCCCTTGACGATGCCCAGGGAAAGCACGCCGAGGAGGCTCTTGGCGTTCACGCGACGGTCATCCTTCTCGATCCAGATGCTGCTCTTGAACTCATTGGCCTTCTGAATAAAGAAGGTGGCGGGTCTGGCGTGAAGACCTACCTGATTGTTTATTGTAACCTCTTTGGATATCACGAAAGACACTCCTTCCACAACCCCAAGCCTGCGGATTCAGGCTTTAAGCATATTAACTTTATCAAATCTGGCGGGAAACGTCAACGGGGTTTTCCCCGATTTGTATTTTTACACAAGTTGTGCCTTGACTATAACCTCAATTTTATTTCAGTTCCACCACGGTCACGCCGCTTTCTCCCTCACCGTAGCGTCCCAATCTGAAGCTCTTGACGGCTTTGTTGCGCTTGAGCGCCTGCTGCACCGCCGCGCGCAGCGCCCCCGTGCCCTTTCCGTGGATGATGGTCACCGTTTGCAGCTTGCCCATGACGGCGGAATCTATGTACCGCTCCAGCACGGGTATAGCTTCCAGCGTGTCCATGCCGCGCAGGTCAAGCTCCGCAGGCATCGGCGCCGAGCGCAGCGACGCGCCGCCGGGCGCGGAGGCGGTCTTCTTTTTCTGCTTCGGCTTTTCCACGACGCGCACCTCGCTCTGCTTGGCCGTGAGGTTCATCGCCCCGGCTCTCAGCGCCAGCGTGCCGTCGCGGTTGACGTCCACGACCTCGGCGTTGACGCCCATGCTCAGCAGCTCGACGGTGTCGCCCTTGACGGCGGGGCGGGTGGGCTTCTTCTCCTCCTGCGGCATCGCAGGCCGTTCGGCAAAGCGCTCCTCCGCCGCGTTCAGGCTGCGCAGGAGGTTGGTGCGCGCCTCGTTGGCCGCGCGGTGATCCTCCGCCTCGTTGGCGGCCGAGCGCATACGGTCTATCTCGGCGAAGGCGGCCTCCGCCGTCTCGCGCGCCGAGGCGATTATCCGCTCGGCGTCGCGCCTGGCCTTGACCTCCGCCTTGTCCAGGCGCAGTTCAAGCTCCACGCGTATCTTGGCGGATTCGCGGCGGTTCTCCTCGGCCTCGCGGAGTTTGCGCTCGGCCTCCTCGCGGTCGTGCTCGAGGGACTGGCGCACCTCCTCCAGCTTGGCTATCGTCGCCTCGAAGCTGGCGCTCTCTACGCCGACGCGGCTGCGGGCGTCGGCGATTATCTCCCCGGGCACTCCCAGCCGCTCGGATATGGCGAAGGCGTTGGACTTGCCGGGTATGCCCACCAGCAGACGGTAGGTCGGCTTGAGCGTGGCCACGTCGAACTCGCACGAGGCGTTCACGACGCCCTTTTCGTTGGTGGCGTACACCTTCAGCTCGGCGTAGTGCGTGGTCGCGGCTATCACCGCGCCGCGCTGCCGGGCGTACTCTATGATGGATATGGCCAGCGCCGCGCCCTCCGTGGGGTCGGTGCCCGCGCCCAGCTCGTCAAAGAGCACGAGGGTGTTATCCCCACACTCATCCAATATGCGCACGATGTTGGTCATGTGCGAAGAAAACGTCGACAGGTTCTGCTCTATACTCTGCTCGTCGCCTATGTCGGCCAGCACGCCGGAGAACACCGGCACCGCGCTGTCGCCCGCCGCGGGTATGTGCAGCCCGCAGGCGGCCATGACGCACATCAGCCCGATGGTCTTGAGCGTGACGGTCTTGCCGCCCGTGTTGGGGCCGGTTATGACCAGGGTGTCGTAGTCCCCGCCCAGCTCCACGGTGATTGGCACCGCCGTCTCTTTGGCGAGCAGCGGGTGGCGCGCCTTGTGCAGGCGTATCTCCCGCTTTGAGATCTCCGGCTCGACGGCGTCGAGCGCGTAGCTCAGCCGGGCTTTGGCGAAGATCAGGTCTAGCTGTACCAGCAGATCATAGTCGCGAGATATGTCGTCGCTGTGCTCGGCGCAGTCGGCGGAGAGCTCGGCCAGGATGCGCTCTATCTCCGCCTTCTCCCTGGCGCGCAGCTCCCGCAGCTCGTTGTTGGCCTTGACTGCGGCCATCGGCTCCACGAACAGCGTGGCGCCCGAGCTGGACACGTCGTGCACCAGGCCGGGGACGGCGTTTTTGAACTCCGCCTTCACCGGCACGACATAGCGCTCGCTGCGCGTGGTTATTATCGGGTCTTGCAGCGCTTTGGCGTAGCTGGGCGAGCTTATTATCTTTTGCAGCGCCTCGCGCACGCGCGCGCTGGCCGCGCGGATGAGCCGGCGTATGCTCGCAAGCTCGCTGCTGGCCGCGTCGGCTATCTCCTCCTCGCCCGCGATGGAGCTGGTTATCTTGTCCTCCAGGAAGCGGTTGGCCTGGATAGACTGAAAGAGGTAGTCTATGCAGGTCTTCTCCCCCTTGCCGTCGCCGGCGGCGTAGGCCTTCGCGCCCCTGGCCGCGGCCAGGACGCCGGCTATGTCCATGAGCTCGCGCGTGTTCAGCACGCCGCCCATGTCCGCTCGCTGCAAACTGGCGCGCACGTCGCGTACGCCCGAGAAGCTCGGGCTGCCGCGGGTAACCATCATGGAACGCGCCGCACTGGTCTCGGCCAGGCGGCGGCGCACCTCCGCCTCGTCCGTGCTGGGGGTGAGCGCGGCGGCCCGCGCCTTGGCCAGGTCGCTGACGGCCTCCCGCTCGAGCATCGCAAGCACGGCGGGCAGCTCAAGTGTGGCGGCGCTTCTTTCGTATTGGGTCATCTTGCCAGGTTCCTCAGTTTCTTGTAGTAGTCTAGGCTGCCGAACGCCCGGTCGAGCTGGTAGAGCGCGTAGGCCTCGCAGACCTCCGCCAGCTCGCTCAGCGCGGGTTCGGCCAACCGGAAGGAAAATACGCGGCGCGCGTCCGCGTCCACTATATAGCGCATCGCGGCGAGCGTGTCCTCGCCCACGTGCAGTCCGCCCACGGCGCGGCAACCGCTGCAGAACAGCTCGCCGTGCTCGGGGAACAGCCTCGCCTCGGCCATCTCGGTCTTGCCGCAGCCGGCGCACTGCTCCAGCTCCGGCCTGTATCCGGACAGGCACATCAACCGCAGCTCAAACGCCGCCTTGACCTGTTTGGGCGGGCAGAGCTTGTTGGCCAGCGCGTACAGCGCGTTCAGGCCCAGCTGCAATATCTCCGGCTCCGCCACGTTCTCGTTTGACACGGCCTCCAGCAGCTCGGCTATATAGCTGCCCAGGGCGAGCAGGTCTATGTCCGAGCGCAGCGGCCGGAACTGCTCCACCGTCGCGGCCTCGTTGACAGTATAATATCCCTTGTTGCCGAAAAGCGTAAAGTCGGCAAACGTCAGCAGCTGCGTCGCGGCCGCAAGCTTGCTGCGCGTCCTCGCAACGCCCCGCGCCTTGGCGGTAATTTTGCCGTCGGTCTCCGTCAGAATCGTGAGTATCTTGTCCGACTCTTTGTACTTGGCTTCCCTAAGGATAAGGCCGCGCGTATTGAGAAACATATGTAACACCCTCCAAAGCCTCTCGGCGGACATCAGCTGTCCGCCGTTTCCTCTCCGTTGCCGGCCGTCTCGAGCCCGTCCAAAGCCCGGCACGCCAGATAGCACAGCGGCTCGCCCGTTTCGGCGAAAAGCTCCCAAAGATCCGCTCCTGTCATGAAAACACCCCCGGCAGTATTTTGCGCGAGTGCGCCGTCTCTATAGCTGGGAATTTTTCTTGACAGTTGTGTGCGCGATGATTATATACCAACACACGTGTATTAGCAAGCTTTTTGTGAAAAGTATAACGCTTTTGTCCCTCCCCGGCGAGGCAAGCGAAGCGCCCCGCTGGTGACGGGGCGCTTTGAGGTCAAAAGAAAGTTGCGACGCTCGGGTCGGGCGCTTCGCACGCCTCGGCGCTCTCGGCGGTGAGCACGGGGCCGCGGCGGCCGTAGGCGCGGTTGAACTTGTAGTCCATCTTGGCCGTGAGCACGAACCAGCCGTCGTCGGGCATGTCCGGTATCGAGCGGAAGTCGCAGATGAAGGCCGTGAAGGCTATGTCCGCCTCGCAGCAGGTCATGACGTGGCGGCCGGCTATCATCCAGCCGCTCTGTATGCCGCGGCGCTTGACGCAGCGGCACTTGACGCGCACGGTCTTGCCCGCGTACTTCTTCGGCTCCTCGCTGACGTCGCGGTACCATATGGCGTAGTCGCGGTCGGCGATCTCTATCACGGGCGCGTCTATGTCGAAGGGCAGCGGGTCTTCGATGTCGTCGTACACGACGCTGCCGTCGGCGCTCTCATACGCGATGTCGGCGCGGCGGGAGGCGGCGCGGACTATCTTGTGGAACTCCATCTTGTCCATGTCGCTCTTGAAGCGGTTGAACACCACCAGCTCCGCGCTCTTGAGCTTGTCGTAGGTGAGCTGGCGCATGTTGGCGTTGTAGCTCAGGAAGGTGTTCGCGTCGGCGAACATGAACTCCTGCGCCACCAGCCATCCCTCCGGCAGCGCGCCGTAGAGGCTGTCGAGCATCCACATGCCGTTGTACTCCACCAGGACGCGCTCGGCCTCGGCCTTGGCCAGCCACTGCACCAGGTTTTCGGGCGTGAGGTCTGCTTCGTTCTCGACGGCCTTGAGCTTTACGCGGTGGCCGGAGAACTGCTCCGGCGCATACTCCTCGATGCCCTCCTCACAGACGAGCAGCAGCGTCGGCTCGCCCTTGTTGAAGCGGCCGTCCTCCAGCGTCTCCTGTATGAACTTGGTCTTACCGCCCTCCAGGAAGCCGGTAAAGAGATATACGGGTATCTGTCGGTTTTCAGGCAAGGTCAAACAGCTCCTTCAGGCCTTCTTCGTCGAGGTGCGCGCCTATCACGCAGATGCGGCCGGTGACGGCGGCGTCGCCGCGGCGCACGCTGCGCTCGCCGGGGACGTAGTCGAAGTATATCCAGCCGCCCTCGGCGGGGACATAGCCCTTCGCGCGCACGATCTGGCCGTAGGTGAGGCTGTCGAGCGCGTGGAGCGCGGAGTCGATCTCCTCCTCGGTGAACTGCTTCGCCGTCTCCACGCCCCAGCTGGAGAACACCTCGTCGGCGTCGTGGCCGTGGTGATGGTGGTGATGGTGCTCGTGCCCCTCGTGGCCATGGTCATGGTGGCAGCACTCGCCGTGCTCGTGGTCATGCTCGTGCTCGTGCTCATGGTCATGGTCGTGGTGGCAGTGCTCGTGGTCGTGGTGGTCGTGGCCGCAGCAGCACTCGTCCTCGTCCTCGGCCACTTCGGCGGCGAGGCGGTCAAGCTCGGCCTTGAGGGTGTCCTCGCGCTCCATCGCGGCGCGAAGCTGCGCCCCGTCCAGCTCGTCCCAGGGGGTGGTGACGATGACGGCGCTCTGGTTGTGCTCGCGCAGCATGTCCACGCAGGCGGCGAGCTTGCTCTCGCTCATGCCCTTGGTGCGGCTGAGCACGATGGTTCCGGCGTTCTCGACCTGGTTGCACCAGAACTCGCCGAAGTTCTTCATGTACATCTTGGCGCGGGTGGCGTCCACGACGGTGGTGAAGCTGCCGGGAACCAAATCGGGGTCTCCGACGTCCTGTACTGCACGGATGACGTCGCTGAGCTTGCCGACGCCGCTCGGCTCGATGAGGATGCGGTCGGGCGCGAACTGCTCCTTGACCTTCTTGAGCGCCTCGGCGAAGTCGCCGACCAGGCTGCAGCAGATGCAGCCGCTGCTCATCTCGGTGATCTCCACGCCGGCGTCGGCCAGGAAGCCGCCGTCCACGCTGATTTCGCCGAACTCGTTTTCGATGAGCACCAGCTTCTCGCCCGCGTAAGCTTCGGAGATCAGCTTCTTGATCAGCGTCGTCTTTCCGGCGCCGAGAAAGCCGGAGAAAATGTCTATTTTGGCCATGTTTTTTACGCTTCCTTTATAAAAAGTTGTGTGTTACAATGTCATGGGGAAACTTATCCCGTGAATTTGAATTATACCACTAATCGATGAAAGGGTCAACAATATATGAAAAAATCGGCAATTGCACTCATATTGGTTTTCGCGCTCTGCCTCAGCGCCTGCGGCGTTCCGGCCGCGCAGAGCAGCCCTACCCCCGCCCCCACGCCGGAGCCGACACCGGAACCGACGCCGGAACCCACTCCCAGCCGCGCGGAGGTCATACTCGAGGGCATGTCGCTCACGGAGAAGATATGCCAGCTCATGATAGTCCGTCCCGAGGCGCTGACCGGCGTCTCTCCCGTCACCGTCGCAGGTGAGACGACCAAGGCCGCGCTGGAGCAGTACCCGGTGGGCGGGTTCATATACACGCTGGACAACCTCGTCACCGTGGAGCAGACCGTCGCGATGATAGACAACGCGCAGAGTATGAGCGACATACCGCTGTTCATCTCCGCCGACGAGGAGGGCGGGAACGTGGGGCGGCTCATGTACAAGCTGGGCACCACCTGGGTGAACGCGATGTACTCGTACAAAGACCAGGGCACGCAGGTCGCGCACGACAACGCCTACACCATCGGCTCCGACATGGCCGCCTGCCGCTTCAACACCGACTTCGCCCCCGTGGCCGACGTGTGGACCAACCCCAACAACACGGTCATAGGCGACCGCGCCTACTCCGACGACTACGACCAGGCCGCGGAGCTTGTGGCCGCCGCAGTGCAGGGCTTCCACGACGCGGGGATGATCTGCTCGGTCAAGCACTTCCCCGGTCACGGCGACACCGACACCGACACGCACACCGGCGGAGCCGTGGTGAACAAGACCGTGGACGAGCTGATGGCCGGCGAGCTGAAGCCCTTCATATCCGGCATCGAGGCCGGGGCGGACATGGTCATGATAGGCCACATGACGGTGACGGCGCTTGACAGCGAGCACCCTGCCAGCCTCTCGCGAGAGGTCGTCACCGGCCTGCTGCGGGAGCAGCTCGGCTACGACGGCGTGGTCATAACCGACAGCCTGGACATGGGCGCGCTGAGCGCCTGGGCGGAGGGCGAGCGCTGCGTGCTGGCGCTGGAAGCCGGGGTCGACATACTGCTCGGCGTGAGCGACATCCCGGACGCCGTTGCGGCCATAGCCTCGGCCGTCGAGTCCGGACGGCTGTCCGAGGCTGACATAGACGCGAGCGTATTGCGCGTTTTGGAGCTGAAGACGCAGTACCTGGGCGAATTTTAACATTTCGTTGCTTTTCTTTATATGCTCGCTATGCTATAATTGATAAAAAACCTGCTCCGGGAGGAATACTATGCTCAAAGAAAAGCCCAACGCTAAATACGTACCCCAGGTCAGCAGCAAGTTGAGGCACCACATCCTGCGCGTCCCCAGCGTAGTCCGCAACGCCAGCGGTATAGTTATCAACGGCCGGCGCATAAAGTCGCTTGTCTTCACGACAGACATAGCGATCATACGCAACTGCAACGCAGACGCCGTGCTCGCCGTATATCCCTTCACCCCGCAGCCCACCATCTCGTCCTCCGTGCTGAGGTACTCCTCCCTTCCCGTGTTCTGCGGCGTGGGAGGAGGCACCACTCAGGGTCTGCGCACCCTCCAGCTGGCGTGGGACGCCGAGACCGAGGGCGCAATGGGAGTTGTTGTCAACGCGCCCATCGGAAACGAGGACGTGCAGCGCATCGCAAACTACATAGACATCCCCCTCGTCGTCACCGTCGTAAGTGAAAAGACCGACATCGCCGCCCGGCTCGAGGCCGGCGCCAGCATACTCAACGTCTCCGCCGCAGCGCGCACTCCCGAGGTCGTGCGCGCCATACGCAAGGACTTCCCCGACGTGCCCATAATCGCCACCGGCGGCGGCCAGGAGGAGAGCATCATGCGCACCGTCGAGGCCGGAGCCAACGCCATCAGCTACACCCCTCCCACGACCAAGGAGCTGTTCTCCTCCATGATGGAAGACTACAGAAACCGCGAATAATTGCGGCTCTTACGCATACAAAAACAGTCCCCGAATACGTTCGGGGACTGTTTTTCTGTATATTTATGGTTTCACCGCTCACCGGCGCAGCCGGTCTATGCCGGGCTTGAGCGCAGGCAGGATGGCCTGGAGCGAGCTGGTGGCCGGGTTCATGCTGCCGGGCAGGTTTATTATGAGCGTGCCGCCGCGCAGACCGGCTATGCCGCGCGAGAGCATGGCGTTTGTGCCCGTCTTCATGGCCGCGTGGCGCATGGCCTCCGGTATCCCCGGCGCCACGCGGTTTATAACCGCCTCCGTGGCCTCGGGAGTGACGTCGCGGCGGGAGAAGCCCGTTCCCCCGGCTGTCAGAACCAGGCAGACGTCCAGGTCGTAGGAGCAGTGAACAAGCTCCGCCTTGATCACCTCGAATTCGTCCGGCACTATCTTGGTAGAAACTATCTCCCAGCCGTCCTCCTCCAGCAGCTTTGCCAGCGCCGGGCCTGTGGTATCCTCGCGCACACCGCGTGAGCAGCGGTCGCTCACCGTGAGTATCGCCGCCGTGTATTTCATGCTTACCCCTCCAATTTCGTCTGTATTCACGAAAAGCCGCATTTATTATACCAGCTATATCTCTCCACGTAAAGAGCCAGAGTCCGCAGCAGTGTAAAAAATAACCTGACTTCGCCGTTTTGCATGGCTGAAGTATATTGCGTTTTTTACAAAATTGCAACTGCCTTATTGACAAATACGTCAATCAGGGTTATCATCACGCCATCGAAGGGCAAAGGCGTTCTGAGATTCAACAATCTTAGGACGTCTTTGCCCCTTTTTATTTTTTCAGGGCATATCAGAAATTTTGAGAAGGAGAGTCTAACCATGGGAAAGTACACTAAGAAGGACATCATGCGCATTGTAGCCGACGAGGACGTCGAGTTCATCCGTATGCAGTTCACCGACATCTTCGGTCAGCTGAAGAATGTCGCCATCACCGCCAGCCAGCTGGAGAAGGCTCTCAATAATCAGATCATGATAGACGGCAGCTCCATCGAGGGCTTCACTCGCATACACGAGAGCGACCAGTACCTCTACCCAGACCCGGACAGCTTCACCATCCTGCCCTGGGCTACCGGCACCGGACGCACGGCGAGGCTCATCTGCGACGTTTATAACCCCGACGGCACGCCGTTCATCGGCGACCCGCGCGGCGTGCTCAAGCGCGCGCTGAAGAAAGCGGCGGACATGGGCTACACCTTCAACGTCGGTCCCGAGTGCGAGTTCTTCCTGTTTGAGACCGACGAGCACGGCCGTCCCACCACCAAGACCGGCGACGAGGCCGGCTACTTCGACCTCGGCCCCGTGGATCACGGCGAATTTGTGCGCCGCGACATCTGCCTCGCGCTGGAGGCCATGGGCTTTGAGATAGAGGCCAGCCACCACGAGGTCGCCCACGGACAGCACGAGATAGACTTCAAGTACGCCGACGCGCTGACCGCGGCGGACAACATCATGACCTTCCGCATGACCGTCAAGACTCTCGCGCAGCAGCACGGCCTGCACGCGACCTTCATGCCCAAGCCGGTGTTCGGCATCAACGGCAGCGGTATGCACACCAACATGTCCCTGTTCCACGAGGGCAAGAACGTCTTCTTCGACCCCGAGGGCGATAAGCAGCTGAGCGAAAAGGCCTACAGCTTCATCGCCGGACTGCTCGCCCATGTGCGCGGCATGACCGCCGTCACCAACCCGCTGGTGAACAGCTACAAGCGACTGGTGCCGGGCTATGAGGCGCCGTGCTACCTGGCGTGGAGCGCCTCCAACCGCAGCGCGCTGATACGCATCCCCGCCGCGCGCGGTCAGAGCACGCGCGTGGAGCTGCGCAACCCCGACCCCGCCTGCAACCCCTACCTCGCCCTGGCGCTGTGCCTGACCGCCGGTCTGGACGGCATCGAGCGCGGCCTTGAGGCTCCGGCGGAGATAACCGAGAACATCTTCGCCATGGACGCCGCGACGCGCCTGGCCAACGGCATAGACAATCTGCCCGGCTCCCTCGAGGAGGCCGTGTGCGCGCTGGAGAGCGACGAGCTGATGGCCGCCGCGCTGGGCGAGCACGTGTTCCCGCGCTATGTCGAGGGCAAGATGAAGGAGTGGGACGACTACCGCACGCAGGTCACCGACTGGGAGCTTGCCCGGTACATGATACAGTATTGATATGTGTGCGATAATCGGCTTCACAAGACGTACCGTCTCCCGGGGGCTGGCGCTGGAGGGTTTTAACCGAACCCTCTCGCGCGGCCCGGATATGAGCAGCTTCGTCGAGTGCGGCAAGGGCTGGCTGGGCTTCCACCGGCTGGCCATCATGGGGCTGAACGCCAACGGCATGCAGCCCTTCCGGCTCGACGGCGACATGTGCGTCTGCAACGGCGAGCTGTACGGCTTCCGACCCATAAAGACCGAGCTGGTGGGCATGGGCTACCGCTTCCGCTCCGGCTCCGACTGCGAGATCCTGCTGCCCATGTACCGCGAGTACGGCACCGACATGTTCGCCATGCTCGACGCGGAGTTCGCCTGCATCATCTACGACTCCCGCGCCGACAAGTTCATCGCCGCGCGCGACCCGCTGGGCATACGCCCGCTGTACTACGGCGAGCTGCCGGCAGGAGGCATGGTCTTCGCCAGCGAGGCGAAGAACCTCGTGGGGCTGTGCCCCAAGATCCTGCCCTTCCCTCCCGGCTGCTACTGGGACGGCGAGTTCCACCGCTACGCCGACCTCACCACCGTCGGCGAATACTGCCGCGACGACGAGGAGACGGCATGTAAACACATACGCGAGCTGCTGATACAGGCGGTCGACAAGCGCCTCGACTCCGACGCGCCGCTGGGCTTCCTGCTCTCCGGCGGGCTGGACTCCTCGCTGGTGTGCTCCATCGCCACGAGGCTGCTGCAAAAGCCCATACGCACCTTTGCAATAGGCATGGACACCGACCCCATAGACCTCAAGTACGCCCGCCACGCCGCCGAGTTCCTCGGCAGCGAGCACATGGAGATCACGATGACGCGCGAGGAGGTGCTCGCCAGCCTGGACAGGCTCATCGGCATACTCGGCACCTACGACATCACGACCATCCGCGCCAGCCTCGGCATGTACCTGTGCTGCAAGGCGATACACGAGCGCACGGACGTGCGCGTTCTGCTCACCGGCGAGATAAGCGACGAGCTGTTCGGCTACAAGTACACGGACTTCGCCCCCTCACCCGAGGCCTTCCAGGCCGAGAGCAAAAAGCGCATAGACGAGATACACATGTACGACGTGCTGCGCGCCGACCGCTGCATCAGCGTGAACAGCCTGGAAGCGCGCGTGCCCTTCGGCGACATCTTCTTTGTCAGGTACGTCATGAGCCTCGACCCCGCGCTCAAGATGAACCGGCATGGCATAGGCAAGTACCTGCTGCGTCACGCCTTCGAGCGCGACGGCTGGCTGCCTTACGACCTGCTCTGGCGGCAGAAGGCCGCCTTCTCCGACGCCGTGGGTCACTCCATGGTCGACGACATCAAGGACTACGCCGAGAGCCGCTATACCGACGCGGAGTTTGAAGCCAAGAGGCTGCATTACGCCCACGCCCGGCCTTTCACAAAGGAGAGCCTGCTGTACCGGGAGATATTTGAAAAGTATTACCCGGGACAGTCCGACATGGTGGCGGACTTCTGGATGCCGAACCGCTCCTGGCCCGGCTGCGACGTCGACGACCCGAGCGCGCGCGTCCTGGCCAACTACGGCGACAGCGGCATATAAGCGCCCGCGGCGCCCTAAAACGCCTCCCCAACTCTCTTTCTCTCTTGTGCTCGGGGGCGGATCTCCCCCGCCCCTGGGCGATTTTTGAAAGAGAAAAAATAACCCCGCCCCGGATAACTCCGGGGCGGGGTCTGCTTTTGCGCTTTATTCGATCACTATGCTGCGGTTGTCGGGCACCAGCTCCGGCCTCTTGGGGAGGGTCAGGGTCAGGACGCCGTCGGTGTAGTTGGCCTTGATGCCCGCGGTGTCGATGCCGCTGACGTCAAAGCTGCGCTCGAAGCTGCCGAAGCTGCGCTCGCGGCGGACATAGCCGTTCTTGTTGGTCTCGGTGTTGCTGTGGCGCTCGGCCTTGATGGTCAGGCGGTCGTTCTCAAGGTCTATCTTGATGTCGTCCTTCTTGAAGCCGGGCAGGTCGGCCTCGAGCACAAAGCTGTCGCCCTTGTCGGTGATGTCGGTGCGAAGCTCCATCGGCGCGTTGTTGGTGCCGAAGAAATCGCTGAAGAAGTTGAACGGATCCATCATACTGCGGCGGGTGGAATAAGGTGTAAGCTCAAACATGATTAAAACCTCCATGTGTTATATATACGTTTTAGTGTTCGCAGATTCTCGATGTCCTATTCACATCTCTCGTCTGTTTACGTATATAAAATACAATACAGATTTTAATAATTCATGAACTGGTTATGTCCTATATGTAAACATTAGCACTCGCCGGTGGCGAGTGCTAATGTCGTGTCTATTCGCTTTATATGGCCGTCGGCACGGCGTCCGGCTCTATGGGGCAGACGTAGCCGCTCTTGGTGCGGCGGGCGAACTCGTCGCGAGCCTTTTGCAGCGTCTCTGGGTCGTTCATAAGCTCTATGGCCGCGCAGGCGATGATCTTCGCCGCGTTGATGAGACCCTTGTGGCCGAGGCTGGTTCCGCCGGAGCTGACGTTCTGCCAGGAGTGTCCGGCGGCTCCGAACGGGAAGGTCACGCAGTGCACCTGCGCCGCGGGGGTCTGCCAGCTCACGTCGCCGACGTCCGTGCTCCCGGCCACGAAGCCGGTGGAGTGGTACTCGGGCATGATGAAGCCGCACAGCGCGTCGCTGAGGCCGTTGGTGCGCTCGGCCACATCCGCGGCGATGTCGGCGTCAAAGCCGGCCGCTATGCCGGGCGCCGTGGTGACGTCATAGGTCTTGCGCAGAGCCTCGGCCAGCTGCCGCTCCCCGGCGCTGTACTCGGGAAGGCCGACCTCGTTGAATATGCGGTAGAGCAGCTCCTCCAGCGTGTAGTTGGGCACCAGCTCGGCGGTGCCGTCGATGAACTGGCGGTCAAAGCTCGTCTCGGTCATCAGCGCCGCGCCCTGGGCGATCTTGTCCACGCGCGCAAGCAGCTTCACGCTGTCGCGCACCTTGTTGGCGCGCACCATGTAGAGCACGCTGGCCTCGCTCTGCACGACGTTGGGCGACACGCCGCCCGCGTCGATGATGGCGTAGTGGACGCGGCAGTCGCTGGTCATGTGCTCGCGCAGGTACTGCACGCCGGTGTTCATCAGCTCCACGGCGTCCAGCGCGCTGCGGCCGTTCTCGGGGTCGCCCGCCGCGTGGGCGGAGACGCCGTGGAACTTGTAGAGCACCTGGATGCTGGAGTTGTTCGTGCCGGTGACGACCTCGTTCACGTCGCTCGGGTGCCAGGTGAGCGCGCAGTCCAGCTCACGCCACATGCCCTCGCGAGCCATGAAGGCCTTGCCTGCGCCGCCCTCCTCTCCGGGGCAGCCGTAGAAGATGACCGTGCCGGGCTTGCCGGACTTTTCAAGGTAGTCCTTCACGGCGAAGGCCGCGCCCAGCGCGCCCGCGCCAAGCATGTTGTGGCCGCAGCCGTGGCCGGGAGCGCCCTCGACAAGCGGCTTGTGCTCAGAGCAGCCGGCGGCCTGACTGAGTCCGGAGAGGGCGTCGAACTCGCCCAGGATGCCGATGACCGGCCTGCCGGAACCGTACCTGCCGCAGAAGGCGGTCGCCACGCCGGCGAGACCCTCCGTGACCTCGAAGCCGTACTTGCGCAGGGTGTCGCAGTAGAGCTTTGCGCTCTCAAACTCCTTGAGCGAAAGCTCGGGCTTGGCCCAGACGGCGTCCGAAACGCCGGTAAAAATACCGGCGTTTTCGTCTATATACTTTATAGCGTTCTTCTGATAGTCGTTCATATCAATACCTTACTGAGGAAGTCCTGGAGCCTGGGGCTCTGCGGGTTGTCGAATATCTGCTTCGGCGCGCCCTGCTCGACGAGCTTGCCGTCGGCAAGGAACAGGATGCGGCTGCCGACCTCGCGCGCGAAGTGCATCTCGTGCGTGACGACGACCATCGTCATGCCCTCCTGGGCGAGCTGCTTCATGACGTCGAGCACCTCGCCGACCATTTCGGGGTCGAGGGCGCTGGTGGGCTCGTCAAACAGCATGACGTCGGGGTCCATGCACAGTGCGCGGACGATTGCGACACGCTGCTGCTGGCCGCCGGAGAGCTGGATGGGATAGGCGTCGGCGCGGTCGCCGAGACCAACGCGCTCAAGCAGCTTCTGCGCCTTGGCGCGCGCCTCGTCCTCCTTGAGCCTGCCCAGCTGCACGGGGGCGAGGATCATGTTCTCGATGACGGTCTTGTGCGGGAACAGGTTGAACTGCTGGAACACCATGCCCATCTTCTGGCGCACGACGTTGATGTCTATCTTCTTGCCTTCGGCGTCCTTTTTCTTGGTGATGTCCACACCCTCGAAGAAGACCGCGCCCTCGGTCGGCTCCTCGAGCAGGTTCAGCGAGCGCAGCAGGGTGCTCTTGCCGCCGCCGGAGGGGCCTATGATGACGACGACCTCGCCCTTATGGATGTCGACGTCCACGCCGTCCAGGGCCTTGATGGCGCCCTTGTTGTAGTGCTTCTTCAGGCCGCGAACGCTGATGAGGGCGTTGGTATCCGCCGGGTGCTCGGCGAGATAGGCCTCGGTATTCTCAAGTGCAAGCTGCTTATCTCTTGTAGCCACGGCTCATCTTCCTTTCAAAGTGGGCTATAACCTTCGAGGTCGGGAAGGTCAGGCAGAAGTAAAGCACTGCCGCGTAGACAAGGGCTTCCATCTGGCGGTATGTCGCGCCCTGAACCGCTTTTACCACGCTCATTATATCCTGTACGCCTATCAGGTAGGTGATAGAGCTTTCCTTGATAATGGTGACAAACTCATTGGCCATAGCCGGCAGTATGTTCTTTATGGCCTGCGGCAGCACCACGAGACGCATGGTCTTGCCCGCAGGAAGACCCAGCGAGCGCGCGGCCTCGGTCTGACCTATCGGGATAGAGCTGATTCCGGAGCGTATGACCTCGCTCAGATATGCGCCGGAGTTCAGGCTAAGCGCAACCACGCCCGGGACAAAACGTTTAAAGATAAACAGCCCGAAAATACGGAACGAGGGCATATCCGGGAAGGCAAGCAGAAACACGTTGTAAATCAGCAGTACCTGTACCAGCATTGGGGTGGCACGGAAGACCTCTACATAAGCCGTTGCCAGCCAGCGCAGAGGGGCAATCTTGCCCATACGGCACAGCGCTAGTAAAAGCGCTATTATAAAGCCGAAAAAAACGGCAAAAGCGGAGAGCAGTACCGTACCGAGTACTCCCTCCAAAAACATCGGCCAGTATGCGAAGGCGGCTTCAAAACCGGCTTTTGTGAACATCAGCGCAACACTCCTTATACATGCAAAGCGCCTCCCCCATTGCGGGGGAGGCCCCTGCTTACACTTACTTACTAAGACCTGATTTTATTCAGGCTGCCGGGCTCTCCTCGGGCGCGGCGCTGTCGGCGGCGTTCGCATCCTCAGCGGTGGTGCCAGCCTCGGGGACAGAACCGTTCTCGTCGAGCAGACCCTCATAGGTCTCACCGGTGGAGAGCTCATTTGCTTCGGCAACGAAGGTATCCATGCTGCCGTCCTCGATGGCGGCGGCTATACCGCGGTTGATGAGCTCAAGCAGTACGGGGTTGCCGAGCTGGACGCCGATGGAGCTGCCGGCCTGGTCGTAGGGAACGTCGAGAACTATCTCAAGGTCGGGGTTGGAGATAGCATAGTTGGCCGCAACAGCGGTCTCAATGAAGGCGCCATCCAGGCCGCCGTTCACAAGCTCAGCCACGATATCGGTAACCTTGGTCAGGACAACGACGCTGTTCGGGTCGCAGTATTCCTCAGCAAGATCCTGCTGGATGGAGCCGTTCTGGCAGCCGATCTGATACTCGGGGTGCTCCTTGAGCACGTCGAGACTGGTGAATTCGTCAGCCCTGTCCTTGACGGTGACAAAGCTCTGTCCACCGAGGTAGTAGAGGTCAGAGAAGGCCATAGCGCCCTCACGGGTGGGGTCGGGGCTCAGTCCGGCCATGCCTATGTCGACAGTCTTCATGGCGAGCTCATTGAGGACGCCATCAAAGTCCATGGTGACTATCTCGCACTCAAGACCCATGAAGTCGGCCAGGTACTGTGCCAGAGCCAGGTCGAAGCCGGCGAGCACGGGTTCACCGTTTTCGCCGATTGCGTAGAACTCATAGGGGGCGAAGTCGGGGCTGGTGGCCACACTCAGGACGCCGTCAGTGACGGTCTCGAGCTGGGCAAGCAGCTCCTCGGTGCTAACATCAGCGTAGGGGTTTTCGGTCGCTTCCGGGGTCGCCTCGGGGGTGGCGCTGGCGTTGGGGTCAGCGGTGGGGTCGCTCGCTTCGCTGCCGCAGGCGGCGAGGGCGAACACCATCACGAGGGCGAGAAGCAGTGCAAGAAACTTCTTCATTACTTATCCTCTTTCCATTATGTAATCATATCAGTCAGATTTTTTAACAAGTTGTTAACCTGACGATGGAATAATACACCCGCAGCGCCGATTTGTCAACTGTCAAAATGAAATATTATGCGATAAATTTACCCAAATTAGCGGTTAATATACACCATATTCTGCATAACCATTGAATTATTCACTAGTTTATTCGTTTTATCCGCCCCGCGAGCGCGAAGATGGCGAAGCCGAGGATGTTCACGCACACCACGCTTGCGCCGCTCGGCGTCTCCAGCGCGTAGCTGGCGGTCATGCCCAGCACGAAGCACACGACCGAGAACACCGCCGAGCAGACGGTGACCGACCGGAACGAGCGGAAGACGCGCATCGCCGCCAGCGGCGGGAAGATGATGAGCGAGGAAATGAGCAGCGCGCCCATCATGCGCATACCCAGCACAACGGTCACGGCCGTCAGCACGGCGAGCAGCATGTTGTACGCCCCCGCCTTTGCGCCGGTGGCCTGGGCGAAGGTCTCGTCAAAGGTTATGGCGAAGATGCGCGGGTACAGCAGCGTGAAGCAGACTATCACGGCGGCGCACAGCGCCACGGACAGCACCGCGTCCGCGCGCGAGACGGTGAGGATGGAGCCGAACATATAGTTGGAGATGTTGGTGTTCGAGCCGCTGGTCAGCGAGATGACCAGCACGCCTATGGCCAGCGCGCCGCTGGATATCAGCGCCACGGCGGCGTCGCCCTTTATCGCGCTGCGCGTCTGCGAGATGCGCAGGAGTATCACCGCCGCAACGACCACCACCGGCACCGCCACGGCCAGCGGAGCCATACCCAGCGCGCTCGCTACGGCCAGCGCCCCGAAGCCGACGTGGCTCAGCCCGTCGCCTATCATGGAGTAGCGCTTTAGCACCAGCGAAGTGCCCAGCAGCGCCGAGCACAGCGACACCAGCACGCCGACGAGCATGGCTCGGGCGAGGAAGGAATAGGACAGCATCTCGAGTATTATCACGCCGTCTCCCCTCCTCTCAGTATCTTGGCGGCGTCCGAATGCACATAGTCGTGCACGCTGCCGAAGTAGAGCTGGGTGTGGCCTAGCTGCAGGATGTGCGTGGCGTAGCGCAGCGCGGCGTTCACGTCGTGCGACACCATCACCACCGTGACGCCGTCGCAGAGGTTGATGAGCTTCAATATATTGTACATCTCCCCCGTCGCCACGGGGTCAAGCCCCGCGACAGGCTCGTCCAGCAGCAGCAGCTTGCTGGTGGCGCAGAGCGCCCGGGCGAGCAGCACGCGCTGCTGCTGGCCGCCGGACAGCTCCTGATAGCAGCGGTTTTTGAATTCTAGCATGCCTATGCGCTCCAGGTTGCGCTCCGTCTCGGCGCGGTCGGCCTTGGAGTAGAAGAACCGCCGCCCCAGCGAGTTCAGCCGGCCGGAGAGCGCGACCTCGAACACGCTCGCGGGGAAGTCGCGCTGCAGGTCCGTCTGCTGAGGCAGGTAGCCTATCTCGTTTTGTTTCAGCCCGTCGCCGAAGCTTATCTTGCCGGAACTCGGCTCCTTCAGGCCGAGCAGGCCGCGCATGAGCGTGCTCTTGCCGGAGCCGTTCTCGCCCACGATGCAGAGATAGTCCCCCGCATTGACGGAAAAGCTCACGTCCTTCAAGACCGTCTCGCCCGAGTAGGCGAAGGACAGGTTTTCGCATTTAATAAGTGACATCAGGCCAGAGCCTCCTTCAATACCTCGGTGTTCTCCCACATCAGTTCGAGATACGTCACGCCGGCGTTGAACTGCGCGCGCGTGACGTTGTGGCAGGCGTTGAACTGCCGCTTGACCGCCCCCGTCTCGTCGCAGACTATGTCGGCCATGTCCTCGTTGGCCAGCTCCACGTGGAAGACGACGGGGATGTCCTCCTCGCGCACCTTGTCGATGATGAACGCCACGGTGGCCGCGCTCGGCTCCGCGTCCTCGCTGCAGCCGGGGAAGGCGGCGTAGTACGTCAGGCCGTAAGCGCGCGCGAAGTACAGCAGCGGGAAGCGGTCGGCAAAAATGATAGTTTTGCGCGCGCCGTCCGCCACGATGGCGGTGAACGCGGCGTCGAGCTTTGCAAGCTCTGCGCGGTAAGAGGCCAGGTTCGCATTGTATTCGCCGGCGTTTTCCGGGTCGGCCTCGCACAGCGCGGCGGCTATCTTCTCGCATATCAGCGCGGCGTTGCGCGGGCTTGTCCACACGTGCTCGTCGTACTCGGCCTCGTGGCCGTGGCCGTGCTCCTCGTGCTCGTGCTCCTCGGCCTGCATGCCCTCCACGGTCTCCTCCTCCAGCAGCTCGACGCAGTCCATGAGCGTCACGGCGCGCACGCCCTCGCCGACGCTCTCGAGCACGTCCGTGACCCAGGCGTCGCTCTCGCCGCCGACGTAGATGAAGACGTCCGCGTTTTGTATCTCCAGTATGTCCTTCGGCGTCGGCTCGTAGGAGTGCGTCTCGCTGCCCGGCGGGAGCAGCATGCTCACGCTGCCGTTGTCGCCCACCAGTTCGCGCGCGAAGTCGTATGGGGCAAACGTGGTCGCGACCACGGATATGCCCTCCGCCTGCGTGTCCTCCACGCCTCCGCACGCGGCAAGCCCCAGCGCGGCGCAGGCAACTATTATAAAAGTAAGCAATTGTTTCATAAAACCCTCATATACGAAAACTGCGCCCGATGGCAACGCCATCGAGCGCCGGCAGCGCGGGGAGCCAGCCACGCTCCATCCGCCCCGCAGCCCAACATCTGCTAAAGTTAATCACGGCAAACTCAGTTCACCAACGCTAATTATAATCAAGACCCGCCGATCTGTCAACCAAATCCCCTCCCCGCCACGAGAGGGCGGCTATTTCAGAAAAAGCTCTCCGCGCAGTAATAGCGCGGAGAGCTTTCTTGTGTTCCTCCTTATCACACCGTGGAGAGGTCGTCGTCGGCCATGCAGAGGTGGACGGCGC
>OJQW01000052.1_pt1 | contig 75360 bp, 76 predicted proteins | sample 1599041 | NCBI WGS metagenome assembly OJQW01 (sample SAMN03922518, study PRJEB24848) | human gut metagenome | isolation source: stool sample | host: Homo sapiens | place: Germany | collected 2010-02
TGTCCGCGCGGTGCACGCCCTGGCAGCCGACCTTGACGGGGCTGCCCGGCTTCTTTGCGCCCACGGCGCCCAGCAGGTGCGCCTCCGGGAAGAACTGTGCAAACTCCACCGCGTTCGGGTCGTACTTCGCCAGCGCGTCCTGGGTGCTGCCCACAATAAACGCGCCCCAGTCCGCCACCGGCGCCACGCGGTTCACCCCGCCGAACTCGACAGGCACGTCAAAGCGCTTGAGGTTCAGGTACAGATGCTTCATGGTATTCAACCTCCGATACAAATGATGATGCCCATTATAATTATATAGATGTTGCTCAGCAGATACATTTTCTTCGCTTTCAGCCTTCTTAGTACAGCCACTCCCAGCGTAGAAGATATCAGCACCGCAGCAGCCATTATCGCACCACCAATAACGGCAGTGCGGTCAAAATTCCCATAGAAAGCGTGCATAATCACCGCCGCTACCGCCGACGGCAAAAAGTAGAAGTTCATGTTGGCGGCGTATCTCTTGGGATCAGCTCCGTATTTTGCCTGGCAATAGATAGAGGCAAAAGGCCCCGAGACGTTAAAAACTCCGCCAAACAATCCTCCAACGCCACAAAAGAATACTGCCTGCAAGAGCGTGCCCTTTATCTTCAGCGCTTTTATGTTCATGAGCTGCGTGGTGGAATACACCACCAGAAAAACGCCGAAGGCAACTCTAATATAAACTGATTGCAGGTGCATCATCAGCACAATGCCGCATATTTTGCCTGCCAGCAGCGCTACGCATGGGAAAATTGAGCCCTTCCAGTCGACATAGTCTCTCAGCGACCAGCTGACATGGCTCACAAGCACCAACAGAGCCACCGAAACAATGGCCGCCGCCGTGTTGTACGGCGCCACCATCGTAACAGTGGCCATGGTGATCATACCGTAACCCATGCCTATAGCGCCGTGGACAAATCCCGCCAGCAGTGATGCCAAAAGGCACACGAGTATGACTTCGGTTCCCATATGACCGTCCCGTCAGCCGAATACGCTCACTTGGCTCCGTTGGCCGCGTTCATAAAGCGGCGGTGGAATTGCAACACGACTGCATTGGATGTGTACTTGGCCAGCAGCTCAGGCCCCGCCGTTATGACCACGCGCTGTGCCATGTCCGAATACTCGGGTTCCATGAGAAGTCTGTCTATGTACGGATAATAGTTATCTCCCTGCATATTGCAGATTATAAGCCGCGTATCCGGGAGGTTGGCCTGACGCAGGCAATTGAGGTTGTGGCGTATACCATCAAGTCCGTCGGCCATGGGATTGTCCAGGAATCCCCGATAGCGCAGTATGTCGCGCGCCCTGGTGTATGTAGAGAACAGATCTCCGTTCACTTCACGAGCAGAGAGATAGTCATTCTCCACCATATAGCGCTGCAGCTGCTCTATAAACAGCGTGTCTCCGGTTTCCTCATAGGCTCTCATGAGCCCGGCCATCTGCAAGCTCTGACTGTGTCGGAACATGATAAAGCTGTTTATGAAATACGGACGTGCCTGCAGCGCCAGCGCAGTCTGATACGGCTCGAACATAAGTGTAAAGTTCACTCTGTAGCCGTGCTCGTGCAGCATGAGCGCAAGCTGGTGGCCACGGTAGAAGTCCTCCGTGCGTCCCTGGTCGTAACGCTGGCTGAAGCGCTTGTCTCCGGTCATGAGCTGACCAACGTTCTCCGCATTGACAGGTCCCGTGTGAGGAACTTTCATGACGACGCGGTATGGTGAGAGCAGCTCGCGAAAACGTGCCGCCTCCTCCAATATCTCGCTCTCCGAGGAATTGAACGGGTCATTCAGCTCGACGCTTATGTCGCAGCCGGAGCCGAGAATATCACCTATGTCTTTAAGCACCTCGTCCCGGTTTTTGTACCGGCCTCCCACATTAGCCTCGGGGTCGTTCAGAAACTGGTTGTAGATTATGGCCGGATTGCACGTCAGGTTCGATATGAGATCCTTGACAGGACGTATCTCATACGGATTTGCCGAATCTGCACTGAAAAGGAGCTTTTGCGGCCGTTTTATTCCGTTCTTATCATAAGAGATGTCGCGCACCAGGTCGGCTCGGACAAGCCCGTCGCGCTCCAGCCTATATTCCACGCGAAATCCGGCCGGGGTCTCGTTTGCAGGGACGTGGAAATAGTCTATGACCTCCTTGAATCCCTTTGTGACGCCCAGCGCTGCGTTGCGCAAAAGCAGCTCGTCATACAGCTGCCTATCTATCTCGTGTCCGAGTATTCTGTCGACATAGCTCTCATCTCCGGAGACCACGGGTCTGCCTCCGTGACCGTACAGAGATGAAAGCGTGTATTTTACACTGCTCATTTTGTCACTCCTTATCCCGACCTGAATTCTCCGTGCGCTTTCGCTCCAGAACACGCATTGCCGAGTTGACTATATCCTCCGCCGTAAGGGCAAAGCGTCTCATCAGGTATTCGGTCTTTCCGACTACTCCGAAGCTGTCCCGAACGCCGACACGCTCTACAGGAACCGGGCAAAGCTCAGACGTCAGCTCTGCCACAGCGCTGCCCAGTCCGCCTATGATATTGTGGTTCTCCGCCGTGACTATCGCTCCGGTCTCAACGGCCGCCCTCTCCACGGCGCCGGCATCCAGCGGCTTGACTGTGAACATATCCAGCACTCTGGCGCTTATCCCCCTCGCGCTCAACAGCCCGGCGGCGCGCACGGCCTCCGGGACTTCCCTACCTGAGGCTATTATAGTCAGGTCTTTCCCTTCCCTCAGCACTGCGGCTCTGCCTATCTCGAAGTCAGAGCCCGGAGCATATATGCGCTCCGTTTCCGTGCGGCACAGTCGAAGGTACACCATACCTCGCGAATGGGCTATTTTAGGCAGCAGATCTTCAAGCATCACAGCATCAGTCGGTTCTATTATTGTCATTTCCGGTACAGCGCGCATCATGGCCACGTCCTCGAACGCCATGTGAGTGCCGCCGTTCAGCGCCGCGCACACGCCCGGGTCGCTGCCCACCATCTTTACATTCTGCCTTGCGTATGCTCCGCTCATAAAGACCTGATCCATCACACGCCTTGAGGCGAAGGCCGCAAAGGAGTGCGTGAACGGCACAAAGCCTTCAGCGGACAATCCGCAGGCCACACCTATCATGTTTGCCTCGGCTATGCCACAGTCTATTATGTTCTCCGGATACTTGTCCTTATATGGCAGAATTCCCAGCGGTCGCATAAGGTCGGCATCAAGCACCATAACAGGTTCTCCGTGCTCGATCATTCCGACTATGCAGCCCGCGTATACGTCGCGCATCTGTATGCTGTCCAGCTCGATTTTTTCAGCAAGCTTTATATTCATTCTGCTCCTCCCTTCACAGCCCGGACTTGACCGCCTCCAGCCTCGCTATGGCCTCAGCGGCCAGTTCGGCGGTCACAGGCATGTTATGATTGAACACGTCCTCAGCGAAGGAGCAGTCTTTACCCTTTTTTGTATTTAATATCAGCATAGATGGGCGGCCTTTGGCGGCCTTGGCCTCGTCTATGGCCATGAGTATCTGCTCCACGTCGTTGCCGTCGGCCACATCGACGACGTGCCAGCCAAAGGCTGCAAACCTGGCTCCGATGTCCTTTACGCCTCCTACCTCCTCCACGCTGCCATCAAGCTGCAGTTTGTTGTAATCAACAAAGCCAATGACGTTGTCGAGGCTCTTGGCCGGAGCAAACATGGCGCACTCCCAGACCTGACCTTCTTCACACTCGCCGTCACCAAGCAATATATAGACGTAGTTGTCAAGGTTTTTCCTCTTGCATCCAAGAGCTATGCCAAGTCCCGAGGAGAAGCCCTGGCCGAGGGAGCCGGTGGTCATGTCCACACCGGGAGTGCGGTTCATGTCCGTGTGGCTTGGCAGTCGCGTTTCCGGTGCGTTCAGGGTATCAAGTTCCTCAAGCGGGAAATAACCCTTGAGCGCAAGCGCCGCATACATCGCAGGTCCGGCATGACCCTTGGACATTATGAACCTGTCGCGCTCCTCCCAGCGCGGCTCATTCGAGCGCAAAGACATAACCTCGCCGTAAAGGCAGGCCATCAGGTCGCAGACGGACATACTGCCTCCCACGTGACCAACGCCGATGGACTGAATCGACTTAATGGCGGCTATGCGTATATCGGCAGCAAAGATCTTAAGCTCACGCAGTTTTTCCTGAGAGACCATGCTGGTGCTCCTTTCTCTGAACGCGGCTCTGGCCGCTGATTATTTAAAATTCCTGTCTTCCAGCTCAAACAAGCGTTCCTCCTGACCATGCAGAAAATCCACCCTCCACTGGGGAAAATCTTCTACAAAGCCGGTGCTCAGGAAGGTATCCGCTATCTCGCAGCCCATAGTATCGCCTATGATAAAGCCCCCCAGACACAGGACGTTCGCGTCATTTATCTTCCGGCTGTACATGGCGGCGTACTGGCTCTCCACCACCGCAGCTCGCACCGATTTGAACTTGTTTGCGGTTATGGCCATACCCATTCCTGTACCGCAGACCAGAATGGCTCGCTCTGCGCGCCCGGCGGATATGGCTCCGGCCACATCAGTTGCTATTGACGTGAAATCACGCGGATGCTCCAAATCGGTCGTGCCCAGATCCTCGCACTCTATGCCTTGCTCGCACAGGTGCGTCACTATGGCTTCTTTGAGCCTGTAGCCACCCTTGTCAGCGCCTATAAGTATCTTCATATCTGCCTCCTAAAACGCCGTGTGCCGTCACCACCACTTTATTTGGTCGGTGATGTGATTGCGCAGTTCTATGAACTCAGGTGAGGCGACGTCGCGCGGCCGTGGCAGGTCGACCTTGACCTCCTCTTTGATGTGCGCGGGCTTGTTGGTGAGTATCAGCACCCGCTCGGCCAAGTACACGGCTTCCTCTATATTGTGGGTAATGAACACAACCGTTGTGCCCATTTCCTTCCAGAGGCGTATGACCTCGTCCTCGAGGTAAAAGCGCAGCTTTATATCCATCTGACCGTACGGCTCATCCATCAGCAGCAGATCTGGCTGCATAGCAAAAGCGCGGCCTATGATTATGCGCTGGGCAGTAGATACAGACAGCTGGTGTGGATACTTGTCGCGGAATTCCTCCAAGCCCAGAAGGCTTATCATGTTCTCCACCCGCTGGTCGATGACTTCCTTGGGCATTTTCTTTATCTCCATGCCGAAACGAAGGTTTTTCTCGACCGTCAGCCAGGGCATGGAAGACGGCTCCTGAAACACAACGGCCAGGTTGTGCTTTTTGGGGTCGGCCGGCTCATTGTCTATATATAGCTGACCCCTGGTCGGCATGTAAATCCTTGTTAGGAGGTTGAGGAAGGTCGTCTTGCCGCAGCCGGTGGGACCCACGACACAGAGGAATTCGCCCTTCTTTATATTGAAGGAAACGTCATCCAGCACATGCAGCGGGCCGAAATATTTTGTCAGGTGCTCGACCCGAACTTTATAATCTTGATTTTCCATATCGTCCTCCATCACAGGGCAAGATCGGTGTTGTCGGATATATCCTGCCTGATTCTCAGGAATTCCGGGTCTGTAAAGTTCCTGGGTCTCGGCAGGCAGCTCAGGTCGTATACCTGCTTCACCCTGGCGGGGCAGTTGCTCAAAAGCACTATCCTGTCGGCAAGATAGACCGCTTCTTCTATGTTATTGGTGACGAATATTATTGTTCGCTTTTCACTCTGCCAGATCCTCAGCACTTCCTCCTGCATAGAGTAGCGCGTCTGAGCGTCCAGCTGTCCGAACGGCTCGTCCATAAGCAGGATTTGCGGGCTGTTTGTGTAGGCGCGGGCTATGCCCACGCGCTGCTTCATACCGCCGGAGAGCTGGTGCGGATACGATTTCTCAAATCCGGTCAGCCCCACAAGGTCTATATACTTCTGCGCTATCCTGCGTCGGTCGGCCTTTTTCATACCTGAGAGCTCCAGCCCGAACTCTACGTTTGCCATGACAGTGCGCCAGGGCATGAGATTAAGCGACTGGAAGACCATGCCTATGCGCTCGTCGCTGCCGTGAAGCTCCTCGCCGTCGAGGTAGACCTTGCCCGCCTTGGGCTTCTCCAGGCCGGCAATGATGTTCATAAGTACCGTTTTGCCACAGTGCCCGGGTCCGAGCACCACCAGAAACTCATTGTCCCGCACCTCCATGGACACATTGTCGACGACTTGCTTCACGTCGTCGTTGACTATAAAGCCCTGAGATATGTTCTCAAGCTTCAGGATCACCTTGTTTTTCTCGTCCACGGGCATATCAACCTTTCTGCAAATTGTGTGAGCACGGCCAGCAGCGCACCCACGATGCCTATCGCTATCATACCGGTGAGCACCAGCGGCATATCCATGGAATCCATGCCGCGGGAGATAAGCAGACCCACGCCGGAGTCGCCCGCGCCGAGCATCTCGGCGGCCAGAACAGCCATCCAGGCCGCACTGGTGGACGTGCGCACGCCAGCAAATATTGCGTCCAGTGAAGACGGTATCGCTATCTTAAAGAGCCGCTGTGTCGGAGTGGCGTTGAATACCGTGCCGACATCCAAATACATCTTATCAACGGCACTGAGTCCGGCCTTTACATTTATAACCACGCTCTGGAGAGAACCAAAAATGACAATGATAATCTTGGATAGCTCGCCGGCTCCGTTCCACAGCGTTATAAGCGGTATCCAGGCCAGCGGAGGTATCGCACGGAAAGCGTCGAACAACGGCGAGAAAAAGGCCTTCAGCTTTGGGAACCAGCCTATCATCACGCCGAAAGCTATACCAACAGTCCAGTCAAAGATGAGGGCTATGCCTACTCGCTTAAGACTGGCCAGGACGTGCAGTATCAGGTTCCTGTTCTTGACAGGGTGCTCAAATAGCTGCACGGTACGATCCCACACGGCGGCGGGAGACGGGAAGTTGCCGCTGCTTCCGGCCGCGAGGAGCCAGAGCAGTATCAAGAGCAGTACGGAGACAAAGGGGAGAATCTTGTACAGAGTCTTCAGCCGAGCTTCCCTTATCTCCATTGCGCTCAGGTTTTCTTTGGAGACTTTACTCATGCTTTTTTCCACCTCAGTACCAGATTTTCACAGGCTCCAATAAGAGCCGAGATTATGACGCCTATAACGCCAATGACCACTATGCCGAGTATAATAAGGTCGACGCGGCCATAGCTGCGACCCATGAGAATCATAAATCCAAGGCCGCTGGAGGCTGCCAGCATCTCGGCCGCAACAAGTGTCGCCCACGCGTTGCCTATAGCAACCTTTATGCCGGCAAAGGTCATGGTCATGGAGGATGGTATGCCCACCTTCCAGAAGCAGGTGAAGTTCGAAGCTCCAAACGTGCGTCCCACGTTAACGAGCACCTCTTTGGTCTGCCTTATGCCGGTATACGAGTTGATCAGGCACGGCACAAAGGCGGAGAAAAAGACGATAAAAGCCTTCGAGGTCAGGCCAACACCCATCCACACAATGGTCAGCGGTATCCACGACACCGGCGGTATCGGGCGGATTATCTCGAACAGAGGACGCATAAAGGCGTCGAAGCCGCGATACCAGCCCATGAGCCAACCCAGGGGAATGCCTATCACGATGGCCAACAGATACCCCGTCAGAACCACTTGCAGACTGGACCAGATGTTCACGGTCAAAATGGCTCCGTCCGGATTGGGGTCTGAAAGCTTTACGATGAAAAGCTTAAACACCTCCAGTACGCCGCACAGCTTGCGGCTGTCCACCAGGTTCAGCATAACCAGCGCTTCCCATATGATAAGAAACAGCAGGATACCGCTGACCGACAGCATAGCGTCCCGATAGCGGAGTCTCCTGCGCTCCGTCTTCATTTGGGACACCATCTGTTGGTTAGTCATTTCGGCATTATTCATACTTAACTGTATCCCTCAACTTTCTGAATAAACCCTTATTTCTCATACTTAAAAGGCGGGTCGGCCAGGAGCGGCCGACCCGCGGCTCAAGCAGTTTTTCTCTCAGTTAATGTATCAGCGGCCAAGCAGTTCCTTGACCTCGAGGGCGACGGAGTTATCCACTTTGCCGTCCTTGAGCCAGGCGGCGCGCTGCTCCACGGTGTAGTTGCCCTCATTGAGGAAGAAGTTGTATCCCTCAAGTATGTCCTCTTCAACCAGCAGGAGGTTGCGTCCGGCTTCCTCGTCGTACTCGCCCTCAGTGGTGAAGCTCTCGATATACTCGTCTACGGTCGGTCCGGCAAACCACTCGACGGTTCTTTTGGCCACGTCCTCGGTGCAGAGGAAGCCCTCCTCCATGCAGTGATCATAGTAAATCCGGGCAGCCTCATCAGGGTTGGCATAAGTCCACTCGGTAGCCAGACGGCAGACGGCGACAACAGTGCTGACCAGAGTGTGATTCTGCTCCAGGAAGTCGGGGTGGACGAAGCTGCCGCATATGGGAGCCTTGTCAAGCGTACCGGCGTCGGTCACGCGCACAAATCCGGCATCCTCGGCAGAGAAGGCGATGGCATTCCAGCAGCAGAGCACGTCGCCGGTGCCACCGGAGAAGACCGTGAGGGCGTTTGCATTGTCGGCGTTGACGCTTGTGACGTCCGCCAGGCTCAGATCCATGGACTCCAGGTAGGCAGAGAGGACGAACTGAGCCGTGGTGCCAAGGGCATATACGCACTCGGCGCCCTTCCAAACCTCGGGGTTCTCAGGGTCTTTGGCTATCTCGGAGTCAGGCCTGACAAAGATGGCCATGTTGTCCTCATAGTCGGTGCTCTCGATGAACACATAGTCATAGGTCGAAAGTCCGGTGGCTATGCCGCCAAGACCCAGCGTGCAGATATCCCAGTCGTTGCCCGCCTCAAGCATGGCCGGGCCGCCGGTGAACCACATGAACTCGGCGTCAATGTTCAGCGCATCGAGAACACCCAGCTGCTCGGCAAAGTAGGCCATGTAGGAGTGGATGGAGCCGGTGAACAGGCCCATGCGAATGTGCTGGGTCTCCTCGAACGGGGTCAGTCCCCATGTCAGCTCCGCGTTGGGAGTTCCATTGGGTTCGGCCTGTTCCGTCTCCTGAGGGTCTGCCTCGCCACACGCGGCAAGAGCGAACACCATGCAGAGAGCAAGGAGAATAGCAAGAAACTTTTTCATTTTTTACTTCCTTTCTACGCAATTTTTTGTCGCAAAAGCTGTTTTCATTCTTCCACGTAAGTGCCTGTTTCGTCAATAAGAAAATTAGAAAACGTTTGCGTTGTGCACTTTCTCTAAATTGATTTAATGAGGTCTCTGCGAGCCTTGACTTCATTCGACAGTTCATATTATGATAAATAAGTTACAAACTGTAAAATGTTGAGCTCGCAGCGAAACATAACGAAACGAGGGGAAATATGAGCACAATCAAAGACGTGGCAAGGCTTGCCGGAGTCTCTCCCTCCACGGTGAGTCGGGTTCTCAGCGGGAACGGGCCATCCGCAGCGTCGGAGAAAACAAGGGAAAAGATATGGGAAGCCGTGCGTCAGACAGGTTACCAGGCCAACGAAACCGCAAGGAAGCTCAGGAAGACGGCATCAGAGGCCGTTGAACCTGAACACACCATCGACTGCATATTGGCACGAGAGCTGGATTACTTCATAGATCCCTTTCTCAATGCGCTCAGGCGGAATATGGAAGAGGATCTCTTTAAAAGCGGCTACAGGCTCAGAGCCCAGTTCGGTATCTCCGATCTGGAGCGGTATATAAGCGATGACAACAGTAAGCGCGATGCCGCCATCATACTTGGCCGCGTGGACATGCAGAGCCTCAAAGTGATCAAAAATAACTACCGCCATCTCGTATATACCGGTCTGCAAGATCTAGATTTGGGCATTGACAGTGTCATTTGCAGGGGGTATGACGCGATCTGTACCGCCATGGATTACCTTGTCAGTCTGGGTCACAGAAAGATATGCTACCTCGGCGAGACAAAAAGCGAGGAGCGTTATACCGCCTACATCGACATGTGCAAACGGCTGGGACTGAACGTTGACAAGCGGCTTATCGTAGATGTATCCTTCACGCCTAGCGACAGCTACAACGGACTGAAGAAGGCTCTGGAGGGCGGCCTGGACTGCACGGCCATCATCTGTGCCAATGACGTTTCCGCTCTCGGTGTCATGAAGCTGCTCAAGGAAAAGCGCATCCCGGTGCCCACAGCCATGTCCGTTATAGGCGTCAACGATATGGAAAACACCCGCTTCATTGAGCCCATGCTCACCACCATGTCTGTTCATACAGCCGAAATGGGCGGACACGTAGTGCGGCTTCTGATCGATCGTATAAACAAGAAGCACTTCACTCCCGTTAAGCTTTATATCCCCAGCCATCTGATAGTCAGAGAGTCATGCGCCCCGCCGCGGTGATGCGCATATTCAAGAAATCGTTTGCGCTCGATGCGCAAAAAGATGCCGCCTCGCTTTAATTTTACAAGTTACACAAAGAAATCGTTTGTGTATTTTATGTTTGACTTTACAAACGGCTCCGTCGTATATTTTTTTCAGCAAACTGAGTATGATGCGCAAGACGCCGTTGACGGATGCGCCTTGTGTGAGACTGAAAGACGGAGGTAATACGCAAATGAACGGCAGTCAGGAAATGACCCGCAGCGCCATGCTGCTGCGCGGAACAACCCGCGCTTATGAATGCCCGCAGAGATACATCCAGGGTCCCGGCGAGCTCAGAAACATTTTTGCCTACGCCAAAAGATACGGAAGCCGGCTGCTTTTGATTATTGACGAGGGCATCTTCGATATGATTTCCAACCTTCTGACAGGAATCGCAGACACTGAAGGCTGTTCGTATGAGACCGTGGCTTTCTCTGGTGAGTGCTGCATGGAGAATGTAGACATGCTCTCTGCCGCCGTACACGAACACGCCTGCGACGTTCTTGTCGGCATTGGCGGAGGGAAAACCCTGGACGTGGCTAAGCTTGTGGCCGATCAGGTCGACATGCCCCGCATTATTGTTCCCACCTCCGCCTCCAGCGATGCTCCGGCGGCAGACTGGGCCGCAGTATACACTCCCGAGGGCGTACACATTTCCGGCAGGCCTACCAGACGAAGCACAGAGCTTGTGCTGGTAGATTCCCGCATTGTGGCCAAGGCTCCGGCCAGGCTTTTCTCCGCCGGCATAGGCGACGCTCTGGCCACCTGGTATGAAGCTAAGGCGTGCTTCGAAGCCACCGCGCCAAACTGCCTTGGCGTCATGAGCACGCGCGCTGCCATGGCGCTTTCCCGCGAATGCCATGAGATACTAATGCAGGACGGTCTCGCCGCCCTCCAGGCTGTCAAGGCCGGGGTCGTCACCCCCGCCGTGGAAAATGTCATTGAGGCAAATATACTGCTCAGCGGTCTCGGCTTTATAAACGGCGGACTCGCAGGCAGTCACGGCTTCCACAACGGCTTCTCAAACATACCCGGCACAAAGGCTTATCTGCACGGCGAAGTCGTGGCATTCGGCCTCATCTGCGAGCTAGTGCTTGAAAACGCCTCATCCGAGACAATTGACAAGACAATAGACTTCCTCCACAAGGCCGACCTGCCTGTTACGCTTGGACAGATAGGAATCCAGGGAACTGACGAGGAGCTCGAAATCATAACTGAGCACACCATGAACAAAAACGCGCTCATCCATCACGAGCCTCTGGCAGTGACTCAGGAAGGTCTGAAAGGAGCCATCATAGCAGCCGACCTGGCCGGCAGAGCTTACCTGTCAAAGCTGCCCGGTGAAATGTAAAACAGCAGAGCCTCCGCTGGGCGGAGGCTCTGCTGTTTTGAACATGGCACAGGAGTTTGGATATAAAAAAGCTCTTGGAATCAGTACGACTCCAAGAGCTAAATGTGGCAGCGGGAGAAGGATTCGAACCCTCACATACGGAGTCAGAGTCCGCTGTGCTACCTTTACACAATCCCGCTAGGTGCAGATAGTATTATACACGTTTTTCGACGTTTGTCAAGGGTTATTTTTAAGGAAGTTAAGGCCTGCTCCCGACCGCTTGCAAACTCGCTGATGCGGCCGTATATTCGTTCGCCGGCGGGGATGCGGGGATGTGGGGGGGGGGTGGCGCGCGGCATAGGCCGCGCGCCGCTTTTTTAGGCTTTGGCCAGGCTCATGAAGGCGCTGCTTTTGGGCAGGAGCTTCATGAGGGGCAGGCCGAGGATGTACATTACGCCGGCCTCCTCGACGGCGAACTGGAGCATCGTCAGGGGCAGAGCCGCCCAAAACGCACCCGTGCTGTAGGCTATCACAGAGCCGACGATAGGCGTGTTCCAGAGCACCGGCATGAAGCACACGAGCACGCACCGCCCGAGGCTAAGCGGCTGGGGATGGTTCCTGGCTATCGCCGCGATGCACAGGCCGGAGCCGAGCGTGGCCAGCGAGCCGAACACAATGTCCATAACGCCATAGCCGCCGAAGACGTTCGCCAGCGCACAGCCTATCCAGAGCCCCCAGGCGCTCATCGGGAAAAACGCCGGCAAAATGCAAAGCGCCTCCGACACGCGGAACTGGACGACGCCAAAGGCAATTGGCGCAACCAGCAGCGTCAGCGCGCAGTATGCTGCGCCGACGACCGCGGCGAGGGCGATGTTTCTCGGTGTGAATTTCATGGTTAATTCCTCCCATTTTGATTTAGACTTTCAGTCAAGTGGGGTGTGGAAACCCGCTGAACCTGTGGAATTGTATCGCCCGCCCCGGACTTGACGCCCGGCGGGCGCGGCGGATCACTCCGCCGGTTTGGAGTAGAGGCAGCCGCAGTAGTTCTGCCTGTACAGGTCAAACTCCCTGGACAGCTCTATGCTGCGCTTGTAGCCGTTGCGCTTTTTGAAGTCGCCGGGCAGCCATTTCACGCCGCAGCGCTCGCAGAGCTCCTCGCCCAGAGCGTTTATCCTCTGCGCGTCCTTGTGCGGCGAGACGGTAAGCGTGGTGCAGCAGTAGTCGCAGCCGAGTCGCTTCGCCTCACGCGCGGCAAAGTCGAGGCGCAGCCGGAAGCACTCCGTACACCTCGCGCCGCCCTCCGGCTCGTTCTCCAAGCCCTCGGCGGCCTTTTCATAGGCCTCGCCGTCATAGCCGCACTCGACCAGAGTGACGCCGGGGATGCGCTCCAGGACCTTCTTCTGGTTCAAGAGCCGCAGCTCATATTCTTCGCGCGGATGGATATTCGGGTTGTAGTAGCTGAGATACACCTCAAAATACTGCGTCAGGTACTCCAGGACGTAGCTGGAGCACGGTCCGCAGCAGCTGTGCAGCAGCAGCCTCGGCCGGGCGCCGTCCAGCTTTGCGACTATCTTATCCAGTTCGAGCTGATAATTCACCTTGTTCATGCCGGCTTGACTTATCCTCTCTTTGCACGTAAAATAGTGGCGGACACGGAGGTTTGCGATATGACTGATACCAGAACCAGCAAGGAAAACTACTACCTCGGCATAGCGGACGCGGTGCTCGACCGCTCCACCTGCATGCGCCGCAAGTACGGAGCCATAATCGTGCGCAACGACGAGATAATCTCCACCGGCTACAACGGCGCGCCGCGAGGCCGCCAGAACTGCTCCACGGTCGGCTTCTGCACGCGCGACTACCTCGACATCCCCTCCGGCGAGCGCTATGAGCTGTGCCGCAGCGTGCACGCGGAGGCAAACGCCATAATCTCCGCCGCCCGGCGGGACATGCTCGGCGCCACGCTCTACCTTGTAGGCCGCGACGCCAAGACCGGCGAGCTGCTGCGCGACACCATGCCCTGCTCCATGTGCAAGCGTCTCATAATAAACGCCGGCATAACGCAGGTAGTCGCCAGCACCGGCGAGGGCGAATACGTGGTCATACACGTCCGGGACTGGGTCACGGACGACGAGAGCGTGCCGAAAATACCCAGGCCGTAAAAGCTTTACCGAAAAGGCTCCCCGCTGCGGGGAGCCTTTTCATGCGTAAAAGCCCCGCGGAGCTTCGCCGAAGCCGGCGAAGGGGGCAGAAATCATTTTCGGCGAGGCACTGCCTCGCCGAAAACAATTCTTTAGTCAGTGACGTAGGGCAGCAGGGCGATCTGACGGGCGCGCTTGATGGCCTCGGTCAGCTCACGCTGATGCATGGCGCAGGTGCCGGTAGTGCGGCGCGGAAGGATCTTGCTGCGCTCGCTCATGAACTTGCGGAGCTTGGCGGAATCCTTGTAGTCTATATAAGCGGACTTGTCCACGCAGAACTGGCATACCTTTTTGCGCTTGCGACTCTTACCTTTGTTATCGAAAGCCAAGGTTATACCTCCTAAAAGTTAATGAAATGATGTTTACCTACGTTAGAACGGGAGCTCGCCCTCGCCGTCGTCAAACTCGGCAAAGGACGACCCGCCGGCGGGAGCGTCGTTGCGGGCGGGCGCGGACTGACGGCTGCTGCCGTAATTCCCGCCGCCGTAGCTGTTGTTTCCGCCGTAATTGCTGTTACCGCCGTAGTTGTTGCTTCCGCCGTAGTTGTTTCCGCCGCCATAGCCGCCGTTGCCATAGCCGCCGTCCTGACGGTCGCCGCCGGGATCGCGGCGGCTCTCGCCGAAATAGACGTTGTCGGCCACGACCTCGGCGCTGGTGCGCTTGTTGCCGTCACGGTCAGTCCAGTCGCGCATCTGAAGGCGTCCGGAGACGACGATCATGCTGCCCTTGTGGAAATACTTGTTGACGAACTCGGCGGTCTGGCGCCAGGCGACCACGTCGATGAAGTCGGTCTGCCGTTCATCACCGCGGCCAAAATCGCGGTCAACGGCGATACGCATGCTCGCGACGGGTATCTGACTCTGCGTGTAGCGCAGCTCTACGTCGCGGGTAAGCCGCCCCATGAGGACGATGTGGTTGAGCATGGAATACCTCCTTACTCAGGACGCTTGGTGATGAGGCTGCGGATAACGCCGTCGGTTATACCGAGGATACGGTCGAGCTCGGCCGGGAACTCCGGGCCGCTGGTGAACTTGACGAGGACGTAGTAGCCTTCGCGGAGATAGTTGATCTCGTAGGCGAGCTTGCGCTTGCCCATCTCCTCCATCTCGTCAAGCGTGCCGTTCTGCTCGACAAGCGTCTTGAACCTCTCGACGAGGGCTGCGGTGTCCTCCTCGCTGAGATCGGGGCGAAGTATATACATCACTTCATACTTTTCGCTTGTTTTTGCCATTTGTGCACCTCCTTCTGGACTTATGGCTCGCGCCTTACGCGAGCAAGGATATTGACCCGCCATTCGGCAGGCTTATCAATTATACACGAATTTGAGGATTTGTCAAGGTTTTTAGCCGTTACACCTTGAAATTTACGCTGGTGTCGCCCTGGATGTCGGCGCCGAACTCGTAGTCCTTGCCGGGGAGCACGGCGTTGAGGACTATGCCCACTATGGCGGCGGTCGCGAGTCCGGAGAAGCTTACGGCGCCGATGTGCACCGCGCCCGCCTCGGAATACGTGACGCCGATGGCGAGGACGAGGATCAGCGCGGCGATTATAACGTTGTGGCTCTTGGTGAAGTCGACGCGGTTTTCCACCACGTTGCGCACGCCCACGGCGCTTATCATGCCGTAGAGCACCAGGGACACGCCTCCGATGGTGGCCGTCGGCATGGCGTGGACTATCTCCGCGAACTTGGGGCAGAAGCTCACCACGATGGCCAGTAAGGCGGCGATGCGTATGACGCGCGGGTCGTAGACCTTGCTGAGCGCGAGCACGCCCGTGTTCTCGCCGTAGGTGGTGTTGGCCGGCGCACCGAACAGCGCGGCCAGGCTGGTGGCGAGTCCGTCGCCGAGCAGGGTGCGGTGCAGCCCGGGATCCTCAATATAATTGCGGTCGCAGGTCGAGGATATGGCGCACATGTCTCCGATGTGCTCCACCACCGTGGCCAGCGAGATGGGCACTATGGTTATCGCCGCGGTAAGCAGCAGCTCGGTGTTCACTTCCCCGTCGAAGATGCCGAACACCGTCTCGTCCCATACCACCGGCAGCCCCAGCCACGGGGCTTCGCGCACTTCGGTGAAGTCCACCTGTCCGGCCAGCGCGCCGACCACATAGCTGGCGATGACGCCGAGGAGGATGGGGATTATCTTTACCATTCCCTTGCCCCAGATGTTGCAGACTATTACCACCGCTATGGCCACGAGGGCGACCGGCCAGCTGGCCTGGCAGTTGTTCACGGCGCTGCTGGAGAGCGAAAGGCCGATGGATATTATGATGGGGCCCGTCACGATGGGCGGGAAGAAGCGCATGACCTTGCGGACGCCGAAGGCCTTGAAAAGCGCCGAGAGCACCAGGTACACCAGACCCGCGCAGACCACGCCGAAGCAGGCGTAGGGCAGCATCTCGGTGTTGGGCACGGTGAGGTTTCCCTGCGCGTCCGGCAGCATGGGCGCTATTGCGGCGTAGCCGCCTATGAAGGCAAAGCTGGAGCCGAGGAACGCCGGCACCCTTCCCTTGGACAGCAGGTGGAACAGCAGCGTCCCCAGTCCCGCAAAGAGCAGCGTAACGCTGACGGACAGTCCTGTCAGCGTGGGCACCAGCACGGTCGCCCCGAACATTGCGAACATGTGCTGCACGCCGAGTACGAACATCCTCGGCGCGCCGAGCGACCTCGCGTCGTAAATCGGCTCCGAGCCTATGGTTTTTTTGTTCATGCCTTTCCCTCTCTTGTTACTTTGAGTGCCGTGCCAAACCCCTGTCCTTGCACAGCCCAGGATATTATATAGGTATTGGCGCTCCGGCGCAAGACGGGTCGAAAAATATTTGTTCAAAGATAATTCACAAGAGTTCATGCTTTGCTCATAAAATTCTAATGACTCGTTAATTTTTCCCTAGTATTATTACAACCGTAGACGGCGAGAGCCGTCGGCACACCTCTTTTTCCCCTCTCTTTTTTAGTTGTCCCGAGCCATCCCCCCACCGCTTGGGGCGACGCTCCGGGGGGCTCCCCCAGCCCCCCGGGTACCCCCCTCAAAACGTCTTAACCGACGTGCGGTATTTACCGCAATCCCCCCTCCCACAGAACAACTGTAAAAAAGGAAATCCACCCGAGTGACGGATCGGGTGGATTTTTATTTGTTAAAAATATTTTCTTTTTCTTTTAACGTTACTTTAATGTTTCTGGGTTATATTTAGCTCACAAACAAAAAACAACACTTCAAAAGGAGCTAAATAAAATGACTAACAACACCACTTTCAATATCACCGCCGAGGCCGCCCGTCTGATCGCCCTGCACGAAGCCGGGCTGGACAGCGCAGTATTCCACAGCGAGGCTCTCGCCGACGGGCTCTGGGAACTCGAGTTCACCGCCGATGAGCTATGGTACACCTGCTATGTCGACGCGGAAACCGGAGAGGCTCCGGGACTGACCTTTGCCCCCGTCCCCGTTGAGAGCTACCCCTCCGAGGCCACAGCCCCTTCCGCCGTCAAAGCCGCGTGAGGCACACATAAAACTTCCGGGCACAGGGAAGCGTGCCCGGGAGTTTTTTGCCCTCACCTGCCGGACTGCCAGCCCGGCTCCTGTATGCGGCGCGTCATGCGCCAGCCCTCGTCCGTCTTTATCCACTCGTCATGGTACCAGAGCCCGATAAAGAAGGTTCTCGCCCCCTGCCTGGTGTCATAGCTGAGGGGGTTGAACAGCATGACCGTGGTCTTTGCGCTCCGTCCGTCTGGGGCGATATCGCACTGCACGTTGCTCATGAGGTGCTGCGTGCGCAGCGGTCCCATGCTGCGGCGCAGGTACTCGCGTATCTCGTCCAGGCTGCCGGCCACGCCGCCCGACGCGGTATAGTCGATATATGCGTCCGGCGTGAACACGTTCTCCAGCTCATCGAAGCGCTTGCGGTCGATGAGCTCGGCGTAGAGCTTGACCCTGTCTTCTATCTCCAGGCGGTCAAGCAGGTACTGCAAACTCTTTTCTGCTTCCATATAAGCACCCTCCTCTCACACTATCATATCAGTCCGGCTCGTATTAAGCAAGTATAGGAGAGATCTGTTTGAGCGAACTTCTGACCTTGTCGTTCCTGTTCTTCATGGGCTCCATCGCCGGTTGGGTACTGGAGCTGTTTTTCCGCCGCTTTTTCTCCTCGGCCAATCTGGAGCGGAAATGGATAAATCCGGGCTTCTGCACCGGCCCCTACGTGCCGCTGTACGGCCTGGGGCTTTGCGCGATGTACCTGATAGTCTCGCTGGAGCAGTACAGCACCCTGGAGAGCGTATTCTGGACGCGCGCCATTCTGTTCCTGGCGGGCGCCCTGGCGATGACCGTGATAGAGTACGTCGCCGGCGTGTTGAGCCTGAAGGTGCTCAAGGTCCGGCTGTGGGACTACAGCAACCAGTGGGGCAACATACAGGGCGTCATATGCCCCAAGTTCTCCCTCGCCTGGGCGGCGCTGGTCGCGGTCTACTATTTCGCCGTACACCCGTACATACTCGACTCGATAGAGTGGCTGTCCAACAACCTGGCCTTTTCGTTCGTGATCGGCTTTTTCTACGGCGTATTCATAATAGATGTCGTACACTCCGCGCAGCTTGTGGCCAAGCTGAAGCGCTTCGCCGAGGAGAACGGAGTCGTAGTCCGCTATGAGCGCCTGAAGGAGCGCATACGCGCCGAGCAGGTGCGCGAGCGCGAGAAATACCGCTTCTTCCAGCCGTTCAAAACCTCGCGCGAGCTGGGCGAATACCTGCGCGAGATGCGCGGCGAGCTGGAAAGCCGTGTCCGCCGGAGGAAATAGCCCTTACGCCCAGTCCAGCTGCTCGGGCGCGCGCAGGCGCTGATGCTTGTAAAATGGTACGCCCAGCTCCCTGCCCAGGCTGCGCACCAGGTCTTTATAGCAGCCCTTGAGCTTGTCGTGGAAGAAGATCGCCTCCACTCCCCCGGCTATGGCGTTCACGCAGGCCTTTGCGCGCTCCAGCCCGCTCTCGTCCTCATATCTGCCCGAGACCAGCCACTGGTTGGCCAGGATGTGCGTTATGCCGAAGGCCTCGTCGCCCCAGGTCGTGAACACCGCTTCGGCGAAGCTTGGCTCGAAGTGAGTGCCGCCTACGCAGAGTATGTTGTGGACGCGGCGTCCGTCATCGTCAAAGACCTGCGTCAGCGTGTGAGCCAGCGCGCGGCAGGCGCGCTCGTCCTCCCAGCTGCCCGGGTCGCTCCCCACCTCGATGTCCACCATCGGCACCGGGTAGCGCGTCAGCAGCCCGGGGTCGCCGTCTCCCCCGCGCATTCCCGACCAGTGCGTGGCCTCCGTCAGCACGCGGTACTCGTTTAGTCCCAGCGCCGCGCGCTCGCGTTCATAGGCCAGGAGCAGATTCCGCATATACCGCGGAGCTGCGGCGCCGAAGACGCCCGAGTCCACGTCGCCCAGCGAGTGCACCGTGAGCACGTTGGCCGGCGCATGCGCCCCCTCGTGCCAGGTCACCATCCCGGACATGTCGCAGTCCGCGAAGTGCGCGTTCATGTACGGCAAAAAGCGCGGATAGTCCAGGCAAAGCGCCGTGTCCGTGGACACAAAGTAGTATTCATGCCCGCCGGCGCAGAGCCTTTTGACCCCCCTGCCGGCGAAGTCTATGCCCGTGTCCTCGGCCAGGCAGCCCTCGGCTCCGAGGATGTCCCAGACCTTCGCGGCCACGTGACCCCAGGCGCGGTTGTCGCTTATGTAGTATACTGCTTTCATTATGTCCTCCAAACGACCTGCGAGCCGGGGAATTGTTCCCCGGCTCGCTTTTTCAGTCAAGCCTTGCCTTAGCAAGTATGCCTATGCCCAGCGCGTGCGGGCCGGTGTGGACCGCGATCACGGAGCTTATGTGGGTTATGGGTATCTCTCCCCCGCCGCCGAGGCCAAGCTCGTCCAGCACGGCCTCCAGGCGTCCGCGGAACTCGACGGCTTCGTTGTAGTCGTAGCCGTAGCCCAGGCAGATGTCGAACTGATCGCGGCTGGTAAACGTCTCCTTGAGGTATTCCCTGGCATTGGAGAGCGTTTTGTCCAGGGTCTTGGCGCGGCCGCGGCCTATGCCGCCGAGGAAGATCTCGCCCTCCTTGAGCGTTATCACGGGGCGTATTCCGAGCACGGAGCTGACCTTGCCGGCCAGCTTGCCTATGCGGCCGCCGTTGGCCAGGTAGTCCATGCTGCCGATGGTGAAGAATATACGTCCGGTGGGGCGGATTTCATATATGCGCTCCACAGCCGTCTCATAGGGCACGTCGGCGTCGCGCATGTTGCAGGCCTCCAGTACCATGAGTCCCTGGAGCACCGTGTTGACCATGGAGTTTATGACGGTTATCTGCGCGTCCGGGTAGTCCTCGCGCAGCAGGTCGAGAGCTATGCAGGCCGTTTGATAGGAGTTGGAGAATTTCTCGGTTATGCAGAGTACGACGGCCTTCTCCCCAGCCTTGGCTATCTCGGTAAACACCTTCAGATAGTCCTGGGTAGAGGGTGTGGAGCTCTTGGGATATACGCCGGGATGCGTCACCATCCACTCGTAAAACTCGTCGTCGCCGATGTCCACGCCCTGCTGCAAATATTCGCCGCTGCCGAGCATGACGAAGAAGTTGATTACGCCGATGTCCCTAGCCTTTACAACTTCGGCGGGGATATCGCCTGAGCCGTCAGTTAATACTCTGAAATCTCCCATCTGCTTACCTCATTTCTGCCAGGATTTATTGACCGGCGTCCGACCCGTATGACCAGGCCGGACGCCGTGGCGGAGAGGATGGGATTCGAACCCATGGCCCGTTGCCGGGTCACCGGTTTTCAAGACCGGCTCCTTAAACCACTCGGACACCTCTCCACATGCGCGTGCTCGATGACGATTTATTATAACATTTTCCCGGAGATTTACAAGTATTAAATTGTGTACATTCCTCTCAGTTTGAATTTGCCGCCAAGTCTTGACGCGGCCGGGGGTGTTGGAGTTAAATATATTAGTAAAATAAGAGCCTGCACATTCAAAAGGGACGGTGGAAATGAAAAAGCTGTACATGATAGGCGGCGCGATGGGCGTCGGGAAAACCACCGTGTGCCAAATATTGAAGCGGCGGCTGGACAACTGCGCTTTCCTCGACGGCGACTGGTGCTGGGACATGCACCCCTTTCGCGTCACCGGGGAGACGAAGGCGCTGGTGCTCGGGAACATATGCCACGTGCTCAACAGCTTCCTCGACTGCGAGGCGTTTGACAACGTCGTCTTCTGCTGGGTCATGCACGACCAGGCCGTGATCGACGCCATACTCTCGCGCCTGCACACCTCCGGCTGGGACGTGAAGTGCCTGTCCCTCGTGTGCTCCGAGCGCGCGCTGACCGAGCGGCTGCGCCGCGACATTGACGCCGGGGTGCGCGACGCCGGCGTGCCGGAGCGCGCCCTCGACCGCCTGAGGCTCTACCCCGGACTTGACACACACAAGCTGGACGTCACGGAGCTGTCCCCGGAGGAGGCCGCGCTTGAGATCCTGCGGCTGTAAACCCCCGGCGAGCGAGCCGCGACATCCGCTGCGAAAGGAGCGATTATCCAATGCCATATACAATACGCCCGGCGACGACAGCCGACGGCGCGGCCTGCGCCGCGATATACGCGCCGTACATCGAGACCGCCGTCACCTTCGAGTCGCCCGCGCCGGACGCCGCCGAGCTGTCGCGGCGCATCGCCGACACCCTGCGCGGCTACCCCTGGCTCGTCTGCGAGCGGGACGGGGAGGTTCTCGGCTACGCATACGCCCACCGCTACCGCCCCCGCGCCGCCTTTGACTGGACGTCGGAGTTCTCGATATACATGAGCCAGGCCGAGCGCGGGCACGGCGCGGGCGCCGCGCTGTACAACGCGGTGGCCGAGCTGATGACCGCCCAGGGCTACATCGTGGCCTACGGCCTGGTCAGCACCCCGAACGAGCCGAGCGAGCGCCTGCACGAAAAGTGCGGCTTCAAGCGCATGTTCACGCTGGAAAACTGCGCGTGGAAGCTGGGCGAGTGGCGCGATCTCACCTACTACATGCGTATTCTCGCGCCCATGAGCGATGCGCCCGCGCCGGTGAGGGCTTTCCCCGAGCTTGAGGCGGGGTTTGTGCGCTCGGTGTGCGAAAAGCACGCCGCGCAGATAAGGGAGGTACGGACATGACCAAAACCAACGCCATGCGCCTGCTGGACGCGGCGGGCATCGCCTACCGCACAACGGAGTACGAGTACGACGAGAGCGACCTCTCCGGCAAGCACGCCGCCGAGCAGATAGGCATGCCCCCCGAGCAGGTGTTCAAGACCCTGGTCACGCGCGGGGACAAGACCGGCATCCTGGTCTTCTGCATCCCCGTCCTGGACGAGCTGGACCTGCGCCGCGCGGCGAGCGTGTCCGGCAACAAGAAGCTGGAGATGATACACGTCAAGGAGCTGCTGCCCCTGACCGGCTACATGCGCGGCGGCTGCTCGCCCATCGGCATGAAGAAGAAGTACCCGACGTACATAGACGAGACGTACATACTCTTTGACGAGATAGCCGTCTCCGCCGGGATGCGCGGCGAGCAGATAATCCTCGACCCCAACGACCTGGTGCGCTACGTCGGCGCGGAGGTGTACTGAGCGGCATGGACAAGACTTACGCAAAGCTGCTCCGGACGGGCATAGACCTCGCGCCGCTGGGCGTGGAGCGCGGCGAGGGCGAGCTCTATTTCTGCACCCCGCGCGGCGCGTCCCTGATAGGCTGGGAGGGCGCGGACGGCATACACTACTGCTTTGTGCGCGGCTACGGCGGCACGGTTTTCGCCGTCAGCCCCATGAACTCCGCGCCGGACTATGTCCACGCCGTGGCGGCCGACTTTGCGGACTTTCTGCGGCTGCTGCTCAGCTGCGGCCACGGTGCGGCCATCGAGCAGTGCTGGCGCTGGAGCCGCGAGCAGTTCGACGCCTATCTCGCGGAGAATCCGCCCACGGACGCGGCGCTCGCCGTCATGGACGAGATACGCGAAAAGCTCGGCCTCAAGCCCATGGAGGACGCCTGGGGCTATATCCACGCGCTGCAGGACGGCTTCGACTACGGCAAAATAAAGTACGAAGACCCCGAGTGCATCGCCTCGCCCTCCGAGCCGGAGCCGGAGCCGTGGGTCGTGCGCTATGACGGCGCCCGCGACAAGCCGGGCACGGAGCTGCGCCTCGACAGGCGCTTCACCTGGGCGGGACACGAGTGGTGCTTCCCCGCGGTCTACTCCTGCGCCAAGGGTCTGGTCATGGACGTGGCCATGAGCGCCCCCGTGGAGGACGTGCTCGCCTTCATGGCCAAGTGGGCGCCGCAGGGCAAGGCGCACTACAGCGATTTCAGCAAGGCCGACCGTATGCGCATAGAGCACGAACACCCGCTGGGTCTGGACTTCTCCGTCTCTGTGACCGTCAACGGCCGCGTTCTGCGCACGGAAGGCGCAAGCGGCCGGGGCTGGGCGCCCATCGAGGGCTGGGAGAGCCGGGAAGCGCAGCGCGCCGTCGAGCACTACCGCCTCGACCCCGACCGCTGCTGGCAGTTCATGCGCATACGCTTCCCCTGGAAGCGGCGCATGGACATAAATTCGCTCTCCGCCGTCCTCACCGCGCGGAAGGCGGACATCCCCGGAGAGAGCTTCACTGTCTCCGGCGCGGGCGATGAGGTTGCCCTCACGCACCCCGTGACCGGTGCGAAGTATACGCTCACCGTGTGTGAATACAGCGCCAATGAACTGGACAGTGCCGACTTCGGCGGCGGAGACGAGTGGGAGTACCCCACGCACTGTGTGACGCTCGAATACACGCTCACACCCGATCTGGACGATGAAAGTTTCCAGATAGTCGATGCCTCGGAGGGCGACCGTCCCCGCCGCAGGCACAGCAGCGGCTCAGGCCCAACGGCTTCGCACGGCGCTGTCTTCTGCGTGCTGGACGACGGCAGCGGCGACGGACGGCGCGCGGCCTCCTCCTCGCTGTACTTTGAGGCGCCGGAGCGCGTCACGTGGCTGCCCGTGTTTCGCGAAACTCCCTGCGAAGGCCTGGAACTAAAGCTGCTTTGAGGCGGCATTTTCAGAGGTGAACACTATGAGACGAATACGCAAAATTCGTTCGGTCTCAGTTGTTTTCTCCGTTGAAAGGTGGTGAAAATATTCTAAAACGGAGGCAAAACCAACGCTAAACATACCCGACCCAAACGTGATATTCCCCAACGGATACGGCACTTCGTGCTTTGTGAAAAACGTAGTCCACGCCCCTAACATAGAGATAGGCGACTACACTTACTACGATGACGACACCGACCCCACAGGCTTCGAGCGCAACAACGTGCTGTTCAACTACCCCGAGTTCGGCGACAGGCTGATAATCGGCAAGTTCTGCGCCCTCGCCCAGGGCACGACATTCATAATGGGTCCGGCCAACCACCGCACCGGCAGTGCGAGCACCTACCCCTTCAACGCCTTCGGCGGCGCGTGGACCGGGGCGACGCCCGACCACATGTCCCAGCTCCCGCGCAAGGGCGACACGGTCGTCGGCAACGACGTCTGGCTCGGCCGCGACTGCGTGGTCATGCCCGGCGTGAAAATCGGCGACGGGGCTATAGTCGCGGCCTACAGCGTCGTGACGCGCGACGTAGCCCCCTACACTGTCGCAGGCGGCAACCCCGCGCGGTTTATCAAGAACCGCTTCGACGAGGAGCTGACCGGGCTGCTGCTGCGCCTCAAGTGGTGGGATCTCCCGCCCGAGGAGCTTGTCGCATGGCTCCCCATCCTCTGCGACGAAAACCTGGAAAATCTACGCTCCGCGCTGAAAAGCAGGCTGGATTGACCTCGCTCAGGCGCGTTCTGACCTCCAACGTGGGGAAATGCGCAAATTTCGCGCATTTCCCCACGTTTTTGTGAAACCCATTCCATGTTTCCCGCGTCTTGATATATAAGGAGGCGATACGTGTGAAGAAGATTCCGGCAGTTTGTCTCGCGCTGACCATGCTCTTTACCACAGCCTGCGGAGTGCAGCAGACGCCTGTCGCGGGCACTGCCACTCCCACACCGGAGCCGGGGACGCCCGAGGCTGCGGGATATGCAAACCGTTTTCGCACGTCTGCTTCCCATAGGAACGGCACATGGACTGAGTTTCCTAAACTCCTTCATAATCTATCCTAATGCCACATTAATAATCCGGCATTTGCTTTTGATTCTTTGTATGTCCTCACATGACAGCAACTTCTTTTGCGCAAGGGCGGCAGCAATACCTTCAATGAATTCCCAATTTAATGTAATGATTTCTTTTGCTTTGCGATAATTCTTTTCAATCTCGGCAACTACTGCCTGCTCCTGCTCTGACATGAGTCTTTGCGAATCGTCGTACACAGATGCATGAAGATGGAATCCGAGCATACAGGTGTTGACTACCAAATGTCTTGTCATGTTAAAAGCCTGATCCAAGTCCCGTTCACAACCAATGTCTGAGATCCCAAATCTCTGCTCTATGGCTGCGGCTCCTCCAAGCGAACAGATAATGCGGCTTTTGCTCCAATAGAGCGGTGTTTTACTGTTATCATTATAATAACCCGTGAATCCTCCTTTTTTCTGGCTCGTGTCGTATGCGGAAACAAGTGTTACACTTCCCGGGCAGAGAACTTCGGACACCACAGCATGACCCGCTTCATGGTATACAATCTGTGAGATAATATGGCTCGGGTTTGAAAGACAGCTTGAGAAATCGTCCTGTTCGGCCGCAAGATCATTTTCATCATCGGGAAAGCTGTGAAATATCGTCCGCATACAAGCCTTCAAAAAGTGCTCCATAGTGATGTATTCAGCGCGCTCATACCCTGCATATAAGCCGGCTTCGTTGATTACGGTCTCCAGTTCAGCGCAGGAGCGACCGTCCATTATTTTCGCAATTACGGCGGGATCAATACCGTCAACAGCGCGCTTGGATTGCAGGTAATAGGCTATGATTCTCTCGGCATCCTCCCCATGAGGAGCGCTCACCTCAATTGTGCGGTCAAACCTCCCTGCGCGGCAAAGGGAGCGTGGAAGACAGCTGATATTGTTCACCGTTGCCAAAACGAAGACCTGCTTATCCTTCGTTTCATCAATGCACGACTGCACCGTGATATACTCCTCTGCATCCGGATACCGCTCGTCTACGTTGGCGAATTTGTCCATATCGTCGAGATAAACGATGGATGGCGCATTCTGTACGGCATTGTCAAAGGTTGTCGTTATTTGTTTGATGAAATCTCCGTTCGGCGAAGCCTTGCGGCAGCAAAACGCCTTGCGTCCGCTGTCTTTTATGACAGCTGAGGCCATCAAAGATTTTCCCACTCCCGGTTCCCCGTAAAGCAGCAGCCCTCTCGGTACGGATACGCCCAGTCTGTCATAAGCTTCTCGGTTTTTCATCGTGTCGCTAATTTGCTTCAGTTCCTTTTTTATGGCAGAATATCCGATGATCTTATCAAATGCGTTCATCTAAAGCACCCTCTCTTTTTTCTGTACTATAAATATACCACTGATAATGTCCCATTTTTATCCCATCACATCTTGTAAAACATCGTCAATGGTATTAAAGTAGTACGGAGGTGAGAAGTGTGCATACGACGCAACCCAAAAAGATGCTGATTGTAAACATATTAAGCATTTTAAATAAGTACACAGACGAGAATCATCGGTTGAGTCAAAAGGAAATCGTAGATATTTTAAAAAACGAATATGATATGACTGTTGACAGAAAAGCTGTGAAGCGGAATCTGATGAATCTAATAGATTTCGGCTACGAGATAGAATACAGCGAAGCTGTTCGTATGGTGCCAAACAAAGAAACAGGCGAGCTGGAGGAAAGCTATGTCTTGTCCGATTTTTATCTGGTTCGTGATTTCACCGACAGCGAACTGCGGCTGCTGATAGACAGCCTGCTGTTTTCCACGCACATTCCCTACATCCAGTGTAGAGAGCTTATCAGTAAGTTGGAGGGTCTCTCCAATCGGTATTTCCGTTCACATGTCAAGCACATTCAAACCTTACCGGAGCCATCACTGCAGAGCAAACAGCTTTTTTACACCATTGAGGTTTTAGACGAAGCAATTGACAGGCGACGTCAGGTCTCCTTTACATACAACAGCTACGGCGCCGATAAAAGGCTACATCCGAGGAAGGATGACCGAGGCGAGATACGCGAATATATTGTCAATCCTTATCAAATTGCAGCGTCAAACGGTCGATACTACCTAATCTGCAATTATGATAAGTATGATAACGTCGCCAATTACCGGCTGGATCGCATAACGAACATTAAACTGCTGCCAACACCAGTAAAGCCGATTGATAAAGTCAAGGGATTAGAAAACGGTTTTGACCTGCCAAGGCATATGGCGGAGCATATCTATATGTTTTCGGGTGAAAGCGGCACCGTGATTTTCCGAGCGAAAAAGTATCTGCTCAACGACATCATCGACTGGTTTGGTGGCGGTGTCACATTTTTTGACGAGTCGGACGAAGATATAAGCGTCCGCGTCCGCGTAAACTATGCTGCCATGCGTCGCTGGGGTCTGCAATATGCACTTCATGCAAAAATACTGTTTCCCGAGCTGCTGGCGACACAAGTAAAGAACGACATAATTGAGTCCATGAAGAATTATAGCGTGTAGTAAATGTGTTCTGCGCTATTAGGCATCTAATTTCGTTTTTGTCTTGTATCGGCAAAAACATGGTTTAGGGATTAAATAAAAATGAAAAACAACCTTGATTGTCATCTTTTTCAGATTCACCCGGAATACAAGCCTTTTGTTGGTTCCGAATATGAGAAATACAGAATACTTATCGTTGGTGAAAGTCATTACATTGGCCAGGAATATAATCCGGAAATAAAAGATAAGTATGATGTTAAGTATTTTCTTGATAATTGGTTGACAAGTACATGCAATGAGTTGGTCAATGATTATAGCGATTGGTTTAATACTAAAAAGGTAATTGAAAGCTTCATAAACGGAAACCGGACGAAAGGGCACCTCATTTTTACAAATATTATCAAGTCCTTTAGTTCGGTAGTTTTAGGCGAAAATATTCGTTCCATTTCTAATGATAACTGTAATAATTTCAATTGTTTGGCGTTTATGAATTTTTTTCAAATGCCATCTATTTATAAGGGCGAGAAGTATTGGTCTTCCTTGGAAAAGTCATCAAATAAGCTAGGACGCCCGCAACTTGCATACGATTTATGGAGCAAAGTGGTGGACGAATCAGTCTTGACATTAAATTATGTTATTGAACAATTAAAGCCAAAGGACGTTTTTATTTTTTCTAAATCTGCTTATTATGCATATATAGAAAACCGCAATTGTAAATACAAAGATCATGTTATTCCCCTTGATCACGCCGGCTGTTCTTGGTGGTACAGGAAAAAGAAGAATTGTAATAAGTCAAGCAGAGAAGTATTTGAGGATCATTTAAAAAAGTATAGTAATCAATCCCAGCTTTAGAGCTTTGGTACAAGGATGTCCGCGAGGCGAACAAGCCGCTTTTGGCCGGCATGGCACAGCGGTATTACGAGATGATGAGCAAGATCGGGACTGGGGTGATCCGGTCTGAATCGCTGTCAAAAATCCCGATATCCGCCCAAAGCGCGCCGCGCAACTGGTGGTTGACAAGGTTCCAGGCGCGTTTGGTGGACTGGCAACCGCAATTTTTGCTATTCTGGGCGGCGAAAGGACGGTGTTTGCATGAACATCTCAGATAGAATACAGTCCCTACGCAAGGCAAGAGGAATAACGCAGGAGCAGCTCGCCGACGCGGTCGGCGTTTCGCGCCAGGCAGTTTCCAAGTGGGAGGCCGAGCAGAGCGTGCCGGACCTCGAGCGCGTCGTGGCGATGGCCGAGTACTTCGACGTCACGACCGACTACATCCTGCGCGGCATAGAACCTGCGCCTAAGAAGGGTTCCGGCTCGCGCGTCAGCCCGCGCACGATGTGCATTATAGCCACGGCGCTTGACGCCGCCGGGCTGATACTAGGCGGCGGGTCGTGGTTTGAATATCAAAACTGGCTCTGCATTGCCGTTATGCTCATATTTCAGCTCGCTGCAGTCACTGTGTGGCTGCTCACTAAGGGCGAGCGCCCGCGCTGGTTCTGGGCGGTGAACGTGTGGTTCCTAGGAGTGATACCTGCAGTTTTTATAAATGAAGTTGTTTGGCTTGTGATTCCGCACGTTGCCGGCATATTGTATTTAAAGGGTGTCACTATCAGCCTGCCGAATGACCTGGCTTGGGCAATTCCATTTGCAATATGGCTGCTCATATGTGCGCTGGCCACCTGGCTCGTCCTGCGCAAACGGAAATGAAAAAGCGCCCGTGCAGTGCACGGGCGCTTTTTTGTCTCTATCCCAGCTTCGCGTAGCCGTAGGCTCCGTCAGTTTTCAGCAGCAGCCAGCCGCCGTCCAGGCGGTCGATCACCTCGGCCGCGGCTCCCGCCGGGGCGCTATACAGCTCCTCCGCCGAATCGTCCGGGGCGGCAAGCAGCGGAGTTTCAGTTATTATGTCAACCGTTTCCGCCGGCAGCAGGCTGTCGCACACGTCGTAGCTGTCACTGTCCGTGTAGTGCCACCACTCGGCGGAGTAGCCGGTGAAGCCCTCGGCGGCCATCTCGCGTTCCAGCAGGCGGGCGTTTTCAGCCGCCTGAGCGCTCACATCGGAGTAGTCGCGGTCGGCCATGCCCGTGAAGTTGTCGAAGTCCGTGGGCATCTCCACGCGCTCGCCGGCGAGCGTTACGAGTGTTATGTCAACCGTATTGCCCCGGCAGTGGTTGCCGACGCCGTTGAAGGGGTTGGCCACGTAGCGCGCGTCCGGGCAGACGCGCCAGAGCGTGAACTGCGCCGCCACCGGCCTCCACCCGTCCCAGATGCACAGCGAATAGCCCTGGGCGTTCAGCCGCTCCTGCACCCTCGAGAGCTTGAGCGCCGTCGAATAGCGCAGGTACACCTCCGGCGAATCGTATATGGTCTCGCCGGTGAAGTTGTTGTCCGTGGCGTAGCGTATGTCGGTGTAGATGTTCGGTATTATGTCAACTATACGCACCATCGCCCCGGGTTCGGGGCTTGGCGAAACAGGCGCGTCTTCGGTCGGCATGGGAGTCACCTCCGGGGTAGTCAAAGCTGTGGTGTCTGGAGGTGCAGTATTATTTATGTCAACCTGATTCGCTCCGCAGCCGCCGAGCAGCAGGGCGGCGCACAGGCACATGGCGGCGCATCGTTTCACGTCTCTCACCTCAGCGCTAATATACTCCAAATGTCTACAATTGTCAACATCATTCTCAAAGCACAGCCCCCGCGCAAACGGGGGCTGTACGCTCAGAGCTCGTAGAGGTTGAGGCCTATCTCGTCGGAGAACTTGCGACCGACCTCGCCGTCTATGACGTCTATCATCAGCTCGCAGGTGGCGCTGATGGTCGCGGCGTTCAGGTGCCCCGCGTGGCACTCGCCCATGACCGGGCTGCCTATCACCGCGTGCAGGTGCAGGTAGGGCTTGTCCCCCTGCCGCGAGAGGTTCCCCGTCACCGAGCCTATCTCGTAGTCCGTTGCGTTGTACACCGTCTTGTTATAATACTTCGTCGCCGTGTCGAACACGCCCAGCGTCACGTCGTTCGTCGCGCCTATGCCGCTCACCGACGCCAGCTTTATATCCTCCCGCTCCGCCAGCTCCAGCAGCTTCGCGCAGACCTCCTCGCCACGGTCGAGCCGCACGACTATCTTATTTCCAAAACGTCTGTATTCCATCGCCGGCTACCTCAGCAGAGCTTGGCGCCGGCGGGGATGGAGTCGTCCACCATGATGAGGTGAAGCGCCTCCTCGCCCTTCTCCTTGTGCACGGCGGAGATGAGCATACCGTTGGACTCAAGACCCATCATCTTGCGCGGCGGCAGGTTGACGATGGCGACCAGGGTCTTGCCGACCAGGTCTTCCGGCTGGTACCACTTGTGGATGCCGGAGAGGATCTGGCGGTCGACGCCCGTGCCGTCGTCGAGGATGAACTTCAGGAGCTTGTCGCTTTTCTTGACGGCCTCGCAGCTCTTGACCTTGACGACGCGGAAGTCCGACTTGCAGAAGGTGTCGAAGTCGACGTTCTCGGTCAGCTGCGGCTCCAGCTCTATGGGAGGCAGGGCGGCCTTGCGGGCTTCCTCCTCGAGCTTTTCAAGCTCGGCGAGCTCCTTTTCCATGTCGATGCGCGGGAACAGCGTGTCGCCCTTGTGGACGGTCACGTCGGCGGGCAGGGCGCCCCACTCACCGGCGGCGTCCCAGGTGCGCAGCTCCTCGGGCACGCCGATCTGGTCGGCGGCCTTGACGGTGCTCTCGGGCATGAAGGGGGTCAGCAGCTGGGTGCAGATGCGCAGGGTCTCCAGCAGGTTGTACATGACGGCGGCCAGGCGGGGCTTGTTGGCCTCGTCCTTGGCGAGCACCCAGGGGGCGGTCTCGTCGATGTACTTGTTCGCGCGGGAGATCACCTTGAAGACCTCCTCCAGGGCGGCCTGGGTCTGGAAGGTGTCCATAAGCTTTTCATACTTGCCGCGCAGCTCGCAGGCCATGGTCTTCAGCTCGCAGTCCATGGGGTCGTCCACGCGCTCGGTGCTCAGCGTGCCGTCGAAGTACTTGACGGCCATCGCGACCGTGCGGCTGAGCAGGTTGCCGTAGTCGTTGGCGAGGTCGGAGTTGATGCGGGAGATGAGCAGCTCGTTGGAGAAGTTGCCGTCGGAGCCGAGCGGGAACTCGCGCATGAGGAAGTAGCGCAGGGCGTCCACGCCGAAGCGTCCGGCGAGGATGTAGGGGTCGACGACGTTGCCCTTGGACTTACTCATCTTGCCGCCGCCGAGCAGCAGCCAGCCGTGGCCGAAGACCTTCTTCGGCAGCGGCGCGCCCACGCTCATGAGCATGGCGGGCCAGATGATGGAGTGGAAGCGGACTATCTCCTTGCCGACCATGTGCACGTCGGCGGGCCAGTACTTGTCCAGGCCGTCGCGCTCGTCGTTCATGTAGCCCAGGGCGGTCATGTAGTTGAACAGGGCGTCCACCCAGACGTACACGACGTGACCCGGGTCAAAGTCCACGGGGATGCCCCACTTGAAGCTGGTACGGGAGACGCACAGGTCTTCAAGACCGGGGTCGATGAAGTTCTTTATCATCTCGTTCACGCGGCTGGCCGGCTCCAGGAAGGTGCCGGAGAGCAGCAGCTCGCGCACGGGCTCGGCGTACTTGCTGAGCTTGAAGAAGTAGGCCTCCTCCTCGGCGTACTTGACGGGGCGGCCGCAGTCGGGGCACTTGCCGTCGACCAGCTGGCTCTCTGTCCAGAAGCTCTCGCAGGGGGTGCAGTACATGCCGGAGTACTTGCCCTTATATATGTCGCCGTTGTCGTACATCTTCTTGAAGATGCGCTGCACGGCCTTGACATGGTAGCCGTCGGTCGTGCGGATGAAGCGGTCGTTGGAGATGTTCATAAGCTTCCAGAGGTCGAGGATGCCGCCCTCGCCCTCGACGATGCGGTCGACGAACTCCTGGGGCGTGCAGCCGGCCTCCTTGGCCTTCTCCTCTATCTTCTGGCCGTGCTCATCCGTGCCGGTGAGGAACATAACGTCATAGCCGCACATTCGCTTGTAGCGCGCGATGGTGTCCGTCGCGACCGTGCAGTAGGTGTGGCCGATGTGCAGCTTGTCCGACGGATAATAGATGGGTGTTGTGATGTAGAATGTGCCTTTCTCGCTCATAGCGATACCTCCGTTATATTTCTCCCATGCCGGGTGGTCTTCGTTTTCCAGACTTTAATAGTATAACAATCCGAGCCTCCCGTCAAGCACCAGACGCCGTTTTTTGACCCCGCTCATCCTTAAAAATGTCAGAAGATGCCCGGTATCACCCGCGCCAGCGCCAGTCCTGCGACCGCCGAGAGCGCGTTCGCCGTCACGGCGTAGCCCACGCTCCTGCGTGCGGACTTCCCGCCCCGCAGCGGCAGCTCGCGCCGGTATATTACGGCCTCGACAAAGGTGACGAACAGCTCCATAATTATGAACACGCCGGTGAACATTCCCGAGAAATAGTGCACGATATTCACCGCCAGGTTCAGCGCTATCTGCGTGAGCGTGTTCACCAGCGCTATGCACAGCAGCTCCCGGCGCGAGCGGAAGCCGAACGCCAGCGCCGCTATAAGCTCCAGCGCTATCGTCAGCACGCAGCGCGCGGCCAGCGATAGCAGCTCGCGCAAATAGTCATAGCTGCGATGCACATCCATGCCCTCGGACGAAAGCTCCGCCGTGTAGTAGCTGTCAAAGGCGTAGGCGCTCATCGCCTCCGAGGAGAGAAACGTCCCGCTCTCCGGGAAGTAAAGCAGTATCTTGAAGTTGTCCGGCGGGTAGTAGCCCCAGCGCATACCGCCGTCCGAGCAGTCGAACACCTCGTTCAAAAAGTAGAAGCCGTCCGCGTCCTCGTAGGCGCGGAACGCCTCCCAGACGGCCAAGTCCGGCACCTCGTCCCTTTCCGTCGGAACATAGTCGTCCCGCTCCGAGGAGTGCGGGCCGCGCGAGGGCTCCCGGCACAGCAGCGTGCCGTACACCGGCTCGTCCGGCAGGTTTTCAAAATTCACCGTAACCGACGGCTTGGGTCCCGTGTCCGCATACGCACCGGTGGAAAGTGCAAGAGCCAGCGCGAGTATGAGCAGTGTCCTGAACAGCTTTTTCATCTTGTCCTCCTGTTTGTCACGCGGATTGGCCTGCATATATTTAAAAAAGCGCCCACTGCATGTGGACGCTTTCAGGTTTTTACAGCGCGCTGTCCAGCTCGGCCGCGTCTGCGGCGAGCAAAGAGGCTCCGGAGGCGATAAGCTGCTCGCGCGTGCGGAAGCCCCAGGTTACGGAGATGCAGTCCACGCCGGCGGCCTTGGCCGTCTCGATGTCGACCTCGCTGTCGCCTATGTAGACGGTGCGCTCCGGCGCGGCGCCGAGCTGGCGCATGACCTCCAGCAGCGTGTCGGGCGCGGGCTTGCGGCGTATGCCCTCGCGGTCGCCGACCGTCGTGGCCACCAGGCCGCCGAACCACCTCTCCCCCAGCTCGCGCGCGGCGGCGTCGGGCTTGTTGGAGACTATCGCGCAGCGCACTCCGCGCGACTTCAGCCGCTCCAGCAGCGCCATGACGCCGGGGTACGGCGCGGTCTTGACCGAGGAGTGGGCGCGGTAAAACGCCAGGTAGTCGTCAAAAACCGCCTGGTAGTTGGGGTCATCATATCCGCCCGGCACGCTCTCGGATATAAGGTACTTCGAGCCGTAGCCCAGCCGGGCGCGGATCTGCTCGCGCGTGGCGAGCGGGTATCCGAAGTCGGCCAGCGCGTGGTTAACGCCGTCGGTCAGATCGTCCAGCGTGTCCAGCAGCGTGCCGTCCAAGTCGAAAATTACAGTGTCGTATCTCATGTGGAGAGCATACATCATTTTTAAAAGAAAGTCAATCCGGTTCTTGACAAGCACGCCGCAGTATGCTATCATATATGAGCTTTGAACTTGCGGAAGTACCCAAGAGGCCGAAGGGGCTCCCCTGCTAAGGGAGTAGCTGGTCTGAAGCCAGGCGAGGGTTCAAATCCCTCCTTCCGCGCCACCGTGGAAAGCCTTACAGTGTTTGAGTAACGCTGTAGGGCTTTTCTTTTTTCTCACAGCGAGGGCACTATTCAGTTGTAGATGCGAGCACGACTTCAAGGCTGGGATGCAGCGTGAAGCGGCGCAGATATTTGAGTAGTGGGTTGTCATATATCTCTACCGTGTCGCCGCCTTGTATGATGAGTTTGACACCGTGCTTGTCCAGTTCTTCGATAACGGCAAGGACTTTCAGAGCGTCGCGGCCTATGCGGTCGAGATTGGTCATTAGGATGGTGTCTATCTCGTGCTGTTGGGTAAGGCGCATCAGCTCATTCAAGCCCGGGCGGTCGAAGTCGAGGCCGCTGGCGGTCTCGCGGATGATGTGGGTGACGTTCAAGTTTAGCGTTGCCGCGAGGCCTTGTAGGGCTTGGACTTGCCAGTCAAGAGCCGTTTCACTGGGGCTGGCTGTGCGAGCGTAGATTGCAGTACGGTTCATTTTGCTCGCCTCCCTTATTCGCTTGCCGTGTCAGCGGCTGGTGCGGGCGTAAATTACACAACAAAATAATTTTTATACCACAAGCGACGGTTACCCTCTGCAGTAATTCCTAATTTTATAATAACAGGCCAAGAGGCTCTTGCCATTGGGCAAGAGCCTCTTGGCCTGTTATGCACCACTTGCAATTTGTTGCATATTTTAACTACAGGCGTCTATATTAATGGAACGTTCGATGCGTCTTCACTTTTTTCTGAAAAGGGCGGGAAACATGAGGATCGCGATATGTGACAGTGACCATGACTTTATTCAACGAGAGATTAGAGTCATCGAAAACTACTGTGCGCACTTAAATCTACAGGTGTGTTTTGATGTATATACTTCCCCCAGTTCATTGCTAAGCGCAGATGTTGAAAAATTGCAGGTCGTATTTCTTGATACAGTTTTTTCTGACACGGACGGAATAGCCCTTGCCAAGCTTATACGCAAAAGAAACCGTGAGGCAGTTGTAGTTTTTGTAACTGACCACGCTCAATACGCGATCGAGGGGTACAAAGTAGGTGCATTCCGCTACATACTAAAGAGCAAATTGGACGCAGAGTTGGAAGCGCTCATGGACGATCTGATATCCAAGCTGTTTATCGAGGCCGAGTCGATCACTCTTAAAAGTGATGACGGCAATGAACTGGTTCCCCTGAAGGATATAGTGTACATTGAGGGGACAGGACACAGGCAAGTGCTTGTATATACCTCCGTTGATTCTAAGCCTTTAGAGTGTCGGGGATACTTGTCAGATTTAGAGGCGTCGCTCTCAGGAAAAGGGTTCATTCGACTTCAACGTGGATTTCTTGCCAATATGCGTCATGTAAAACGAATAAAAAGCTATAACGCTACAATGAGCAATGGCGCAGTCATCCGGACTTCTACAAAAAAGTATCAAGATATATTAAAACGATACCAAGACTGGAGCGACAGCACAAACTAAATAAGAGACGTCATTTCGACGTCTCTTATTGTTCTATTCAAAGATCAGTTTTGTTCTGTCACAGTGAAGTATAGCGCTCCTCCGTAGTCTGTTTCGATATATGTGATCCCTTCGTCGTTTGACAGGGCAGAACCTTCTGGCAGGAAACCATAGGTAATGTTGTAGACCTTTCCCTGACTCTCGAAGTCTCTATTAACGCTCCAATTTCTGCCCGGCCAGTCGCCAAATATAGTGTCCATATATTCATATCGAAGCCACTCATGCCTCACAAGGTCGCACGTGAATTGTCCGTCATACCATGTGAAAAAAACAGCGTAAGTATCAGGTGTAATCTTTCCTTCATAAAGGAATTCGCCATATCTCCACTCTGAACGGTTATCTCGTGTAAAGTCAGTAGGTGTGCGCAGCAGCGGTAAACACATAACGATTACAACGGCAAGCAGTATGCTCTTTATAAGCAGCCTTCTCTTGACTGCTTTTGGCTCATTGACAGTTGTACTTGCCTTGTAATTCATATGCTCTCCTTATTCAGTACTGTTCAATTATATTGGAAAAACTTACGCGAAAGCGAAAATAGCACTAAGCCATGTTGCCACTGTAGTACACAACGAAGCTACTGCGGTGCCTATTGCTGTCCCAATACCTGTCGCAACTATTATTCCACCAGCGGCATACAGAACTCCGGCCACGGCGACAGCAAGTACAGCCGTAGTCATGTATTCTTTGACTGTTTCTTTGACTAGTTCTGCTTGCTGAACTTCATCGTCATCTATGGACAGCTTAATTTTGACTGACACAGAATTGTAAATATGCTTTGAGCTGCCAAGATAACTTTCAACAACCACAAAAGCACTAGTCTTATTATTAGCTGTACTTACACCAAAACTGATTTTTCCGTTTTCAACGCTTTGAGTCAGCTGAAGTATAAGTTCAACACCATCATCTCCTATATCTATACCGGCGTCCGCACTCAAAGCACCCGAAACCGTTTCGAACAGCTCTGAAGTGTACGATGTATCCATTCCAACGACGTCACCGTTTGAAACAGAAAAAGTGGCGTAATTTGCCTTGTCCTGAGTCAGATCAACAAGCACAGACTGTGTGTATGTTATCTCTATCTCAATTGGGCTAATCCCGTAAGGCGGGATTTTAATTGTAGGCAAATCCCAGTTTAGTTCCAAAGGCGAAGCTATCTGTTCAGTTACACCATTAACATTCTTAATGATATCATATACAGCCGTGCGCTTCTGATTATCTGTTACAGGAACAGTACCGGATGACATGTTACCAAATTCGGAGAACCCAAGATACATTCCAGACACAGCGTCTTTATCCAGGGGGAACGACATAAGGCCATTATTATAGCTAAAACTGTATTCATGGAACTGATCAAACGCCCAACACTCAGGAAGCGGAAATCCCATGTTACCGCTGAAACCTGTAGACATATCGCCCACAAAACAACTGGAGGCCAAACCATACTCGTTGCATATCCTGGAGCAGACATTTCTCGAACCATATATGCCTATATTGTAAATGTGGCCGTTGTCCTCAAAGACCTCGTTGATGCCCTCAAAATACGGCTTTACCGTACTGGAAATGTAACCGTCCAGAACGTCGTAATCGACAGCGAAGTATATATACTCACGCATGGGAATGTCAAGAGACTTGGCTGCGGAGATTGCCTTTGCTGCATCCTCTTTACCGAGCTCATATGTATAACGCTGTAAAGACGGAACACCTTCCTGGAAAATTGCAAAGATTCTGAGTCCTGCATTAAATATAGCTGTCATCTCGGACTTGGTCATAGCCTTAGAGAGCACAGACGGACCAGAACCTACAGTTCCAGATAGATACCTTCCAACGTATCTGTAACCAGCGGCGTAGAGGGCATGAGCTTTTGCCTCATCAAGGATCGTAGCACAATCGCAACCTTGAGCCGCCCTATTAGGATTGCCTTTGCTAAGGAGTAGCGCCATCCAAGTGTCTACGTCGCCGTTACCGGTTTCAGCAATTGAATAGCGGCTCTGGAAAGCACGGGTTTTCTCCTTGACAGCAGACGTCCACGCAGTTCCACTGGATTTGTGTCCATTACAGGTTAGGCAGAAATTAAAGAGGCGAACTGCTTCTGCGGGGTGATTGCTGTCATTGAGGATGGGCAAAAGGCTTTGAGTTCCGCTGCCGAAAATACCATCGACTGCAGAGCCTCTCTGCCCCTCAATATACTGAAGCCTCTTTATCAGCGCTTCATTCATGGATCTCTGGTATATGCCGTCACACGGAATGATGCCAATATAGTCACCGAAGTTTGCGTTAAGATACTGCTGTATCTCACGAATGTCACTCTTACCGCCGGCACTTTCAACAAGAACAAACTGATCCATGGAGAGAAGAGACTTCATGAGCTTAGCACTGATCACACCCCAGCCGAGCAAGCCGTCAATTCCTGCATCTTCCTTAAGCGTTTCTAGGCCGTCAAAGGTAGTCTGATCAATATGGCCATCATAATTGTAATTCACATAACCATAATAGCCTTTACACCAGAGCGCAGCTTTAACAATATTATTCATATTGTTTTCGGAACTCATGATAAGCTGCAGTTGACCACCAGTAGATGAATAGAACGACTCAAATGCGGCCTCAGTGCCGGCACCAAATCCACCGTCAACACCTGTGCCAAGCTCGTGTTGGAGTGCACGTACCAGGCCACCCATTGTTCCTTGCCCCGTGAGTCCATCCTCGGCCAAAGTCACCCAATTAGAAATGTTCCCATAGGTTTCGTTCAGCCACACCTGAGCATAGTAAACAGGAGGATCTCCGGTCACTTCTTGCGCTTGGGCTAAGTTTGCTAGTTCGTTTTGAAATTTGTTTTTGTCATTCATCGTTAACGCTCCTTTCAAGTTTTATGATGACAACTATACAGAGCGCTCGATGCATATAATGTAAACGTTACTAAACGCTATTTTTTGGTTTACTCTTATAAAATTGACATAGTGCGGGATTTCTCTTTCATTTACATATTTTCATTATGATTCACATTAGTTACTCGTTGTTCAAACATTCAAAATAAGAGTAGAAATATTTTATAATTTTACGTCCCACAAAAGTATATAATGCAGTAAATTAAATAAAATTTGCAGTGAACGTAGTATAATAACGTAAAAATCCCCCTTGGCTACAAGAGCCAAGGGGGCGCGGTTAAATTACCAGATAGCTCGAGTAGCAGGCTCAGAACCGAGGTGGAACCCAAGATTCACGAACGCATATGTTCCCCAGTCCATAAATCTACATACTTGTCCCCCCACCGTTTCTTGAGCGCTCGATTATATAAGAGTCCAAAGAAATAAATATGTAAACTCTTAAACTTTATAATTTTCCTTTGCTAACAACATGAATACGTATAATGTTGCGTTTTCTTAGTTTTAGCGTCTATATATATGAGGGTATTTACAATGCGATCAAAAACATTCTCTCATCATTCAAATATGTCAACAAAGTGGTGTTGTATATGAAACGCATTATCCCTTTACTCCTTGCTGTGCTTATCCTATCTGCTTGCGGCACACCGGCAGCGGAACCATCGCCTACGCTGGAGCCAGATGTGCAGCCGTCACCAACGCATACAGCTACGCCTTTGCCTGAGCCGTCACCGGAACCGTCGCCCGAGCCGTCGCCCTCAAGTTATCCCTGGCCGGAGTTCGTGGCAGGGCCGGAAGCGGGTGGATACACTTTTCAAAGCGAGGAGCTGGGCTTTTCTTTCACCGTACCTGCGGAGGTGTCCCACAAGGTCGCCGTGCGCGAGGGAGTGGAATACTGGAACCCGGACGGGCCGAGCTTCACCATGTATTACGTCCCGGAGGGCATCAGATACCCCATAACCATGTTTTATCTGACCGTGGAATCGCCTCGCGCAGATTATTTCCGTCCGGGAAGCTGGTACTATGGAGCCATGACAGCTACAACTATTGAAGCGATGAGCGAACACAGCGCGTACATCACACAAGTACAGATGGGCGGCTCAGAGATAGAGCCGAAGAACCCGTTGTTTGACGACTATTTGGAAACCAGCGGCATAGTAGGTCGAGCGATAAGTGACGGCATGGTAGTGGACGAGCCGTCTTCTGTCCCCAAGCTTGACACTGCCGCACTTCCCGTCAAAGCGGGCGAGCTTGCAGCCAAAGGCGATGCGGCTATGACGCGCGCCGAGGCGGCGCAGCTGGCGTTCGACCTGCTCACGGCAGCGAACAAGGATGTAACATACCCGCTCGATTACACCGACGTAGATGCAAATAGCGAGCACGCGCACGCCATCGCGTATCTGGACAGCTATGGACTCATGACACGATACTCCAGAGATGGCGAGGATCTAGACGGAAATCTGTTCCGACCCAATGAGCATATCACCCGCGCGGAGTTCGCCATGCTGCTGCACAGGCTGTCATTTCAGACGTTTCCGAGTGTATATGGAGACAGCTTGGACAGCATCGAATCCGGAACATGGTATTCGCCGTACGTCAATTACGCATGGCGCTGCGGCTGGCTGGAGCTTGATGAGAGCGGCGACATACGCTTTGACGAACCTATAACCGCCGCCGAGGCCGCTCACGCGCTGTCCGTCGTGGCCGATATAGGCTACCCCACGCCAGGCGTGGACTTCGATAACATCGAGGAGGTGCCCACATGAAACGCCTTATCCCGCTGACCCTCGCCCTGCTCCTCCTCGCCGCCTGCGGTGCGCCTGCCGAGCCTCAGTCGGCGTCGCCGACGGAGGCTCCGACAACGCCGTCACCGGTTGTCACACCGTCACCGCAGCCTGCTCCGGTTTCAACGCCCGAACCGCCACCTGAGCTGATACTGTCCCGACCCATACCAGGAAACTTAGCGCTGCCGTCGACGGGATTCGAGCCGGAGTCATACTGGATAGCTGATGACTTCGGCTATCGCGGCCAGGCTCTCCTGATATTGTCCGGCGACGGCCGTTTTAAGTGCTGGTACAACTATTATGAAGAAGTGCCGGATACGGTTTCCGGCAGCGAGTATAAGCTCTATCTCGAGAGTCTGACCGAGGGCGGCGAGGCGTCCGCAAACGGAGATACGCTCACGCTGAAGCTCTATGAAGATACCGGCACAGCGCCGGAGGCCTTCAGGAAGGCGGAGTACGGCGTGGCGCTTACATTCTGGCGCGACATGCCTCTCAACGACGAAGTGCAGCTCCCGCTGCCCCCCGATACAACGGTCGAGGAGTTGGCAGCGCTGGGGGCAGGACAGCTGGACGAGACGACATGGCTGTACAACGGTCTGAGAGTCGAGTTTGAGGACGACGGATACGGCGGCTCGCGCATCCACAGCTACTGCACCTATGAGCGCGACACCGGTCTCAGCGTGCGCGGCGCCGACATCGGCGACTACATAGACTTTGTAAAGCAGCGTTTTCCGGAGTCTGACGGCTACGTTCTGTACGGCAGCATCAGCGGCGTCGGAGGCTCCGCCGCTTACAGCGATCAGGGTCATTCCGTGCTTGTGTACGAGGACAACAGCGTGACGCTGCGCTTCCTGTTCAGCTACGGCGGCTGGCTGACCTGCATCGATATCTTTCCGGAATGGCCGTGAGGTGAAAAATATGAAACGAATAATCCCGCTTACCCTCGCTCTGCTCCTCCTCGCCTCCTGCGGCGCGCCTGCCGCGCCTCCGTCGGCGACGCCGGCGGAGCAGATTTGTGAGGTTGACTTTATAGCCGGTCCCGAGGAGCGAGCCTACACTTACACCGACGAAAAGCTCGGTCTGAGCCTATTTATCCCGGACGAATTTGCGCCGCTCGTGGCCATAAGCGAGGGCATAGATTTCTGGGACGAGGACGGCGACAGCATCTCCCTCTATTACCTCCCGCCTCAGAGGGAATATGGCTGCTCGCTGATGGAGTCGATTGTACGTGTGCCGAGGCGCGAGTATTTTGATCCGGAGCGCTTTTACAACCACTACATGGCATCCTACGGGGTCGTTGCCGCAAGCGAGGACAGCTTTTACGTGCTGGTCGACCCAATCGGCGGAGTCATGATAGGCCACGAAACGCTGGAAGCGTACACGGAGCTGTGCGCAAAGATGGAAAGCAACTTCTTCAAGGAAAATATGCGCGTCACGGCTCAGGACGCGCTCCCGGAACTGACGGCTGAGAGCGTCCTCGCCGCCGCCGAAGCGCTCTCGGCCGATGGCGGCGCGACTATGACGCGCGCCGAGGCCGCGCTCTGGGCAGCGGCGCTGCTCACGGCCGGCAACAAGGATAGGCAATGCCCTGCTGATAGACAATGTCAATAGTGCAGAGGCAGCCGGCGGAACGCTTGACAACGGCGGCATTGTCGTATCTGTTCTCAACGACAACAGCAGTATTGAGCCCGCCCTCATGAGGGTCGTGTCCTCCACGGCGCAAGACCCTGACTATAAAACAGTTGCAACACTTTACTACAACGACAGCAACAACACACCTGGCACGTACAGAATATGCATTTCCAACAACAGCCAATCCGTGGACATACAAGCCGAGCTGGAGGCCGCCATGGAATATATAGACAAGGCAACGCGCGCTTCCGCGTCCGACAACAGCGCGGCGCCGGAGCTTATAGGCACTCTGAGCACGTCTGTCGTGGAACAGCCGAAAGGCAAAATGCTCATTACGCACAATGTGTACACAGAGCAAGACCTCGTCGGACTCGACTACTATTATGTACAGACAACAGTCGACGCCACGCCGGGCGCTGCGCTCAACCATGACGATTACGAATACTATACAGGCAACAGACTGGAGCTGTGCCTCAATCCCGTATCGCCAAATTCCGCGATCGTCGAGGAATATGACCCCAGAGTCTGCGACAGCGACGGCCAATACACCGTGGGAATAGGCATGAAGCCGTCGGTCGACTTTACGCTGCACGGCGGACTGTCCTACACCGGGACAATTCCCGGCAGCAGTATCAATGCGACGTGTGATAACCGGAAAACGGATTGGACAGTTGATATAAACGACGCAGCACGGCGCACGGACGGCATCGTATTCGCCCCGGCGGCACTGATACGCTGCGGGCACAACACAACTACGCTTACAATTGATGCAAGTGCATCTTATCGTGTCAAGCTCAATACCAACGAATACATCAGCTACGACTCCAATATTATCTGCACTACATAACTTTTTCAGCCCCGGAAGGCGAGATTTCACCTTCCGGGGGTGCATTTACGGAGCCTGAGCGTCTATATAAATGAGGGGCGAAAATGTGGGAAACGCACAGAAAGCTCTTGCATTTTTTGACGGAAACTGTCACAATAGCTATAGAGGCACAGCGCCGTCGTTGACTACGCCCCGGCTATAACCCGGTCACGGAACAAACAGGCCGGAGAATTGGAGATGAGCAAACGTGAGCAACAAGGGTCTTATCATCGTGATCGTTATCCTGATCTTACTCCTGCCGTTCATATTCTTACTGTTAGAGTTATGGTTTTACGAGTGGTCGCCCTACCCGATATTCTGGGCGACGCTTGTGTGCGAAGTCTCCCTGATATGCACCGCCGTCATTCTCTCCCGCCTGAACCAGGTGATCAAGCTGCTGCAGGACAGGAGGCAGGACGGCGACAAGTAAAAAATGGAGGTCGTGTCATGAAAAAGCGCCATGTTTTGGCCGTAACGGCACTTGCAGTGTTAATGTCTCTGCTCCTCTCCGCCTGCGGCGCACGCTCGGCAATTATGGCCGCGCTGCCGGACGAGGCGGCAAAGCAACAAGCCGCGGAGCTGATGGCCGCGTCGCCCTCGGATGAAGTCACTGAGGACGACATTGCCGAGGACTTGATGCTGTTCCGCTCCGTCGACATAGACACCTATGAGTTCACCGAGTTCAGCGTAGACAATGGGATAATTGTCTATCACGACCCCATATCGGCAGGAGAATCGCTGTTATCTATAGAGCAGAAACGCAACGGCGATGTTGTAATAGACATTTTGGAGGGGGATCTCCACGACCAAGTCACCTACAAATCCAACGGGGACGTACTGCTCAACGGCAAAAAAATGACGGTAACGAGCAGTTGAACACCAAAGTGCCGCCACGAGAGGTGAAAAGTATGAGCGAAAAAGCAAAGTATGTATTGCAGCGGGTACTGAAATACGTCGTCGCCATCATTGCAAGCCTGTGCGAAGCGTACGTGATGTTCATCCTTTGCATTAGATTCGGAATCCAAGGCTATTGGTCTATAGCTATTTGGGTTCTGGCAGAGTTTGCGAATTTGTATGCGCTAGGTTTTTTCCCATTTACCGATAAAAGCGCCGAAGCATTTAGCAAATCAAAGAAAATTTTATCTTTTCTGGTGAATATTATAATCATGGGAATTTGGGGCGTGAGCATGCACTTTGGCATATCAATCGCAGACGGCGGTATCTATCAGAATGAATACTGCATTATCAGCCATATGCCATTTGTTGAAGCCTATATGCACGAAAATGATATGCTCGACGGCTACTATGAGAGCGTCATTAACGGTCCATCTTCCACTTCCGAAGAAATCGCCTGGGCGGAAGAACGGCTGGCTGACTGAGGGCAAAGCAATGCGGCTGAGCGCAGCCGGACGCGCCCACAGTCGCTGTCCATCCACAGCATTCGCCGGCAGTCTAAGAAGCGCGGGGTTGTCCCGCGCTTCTTTGGTTTATGCTTTCAATGCCTTACACGCCCCGCTCCGTCCGTCTCCGCAGCGGGTGAAAAGCGTGGAAAAATATCCGCCAAACCTATATAATTGTCACAGGGATTACACATCCGCGAGTTAGAGTTTGACCGGGAGGGAGAGACATGGACTGCAAAATACTCATCGCCGAGGATGAGCCGAGGCTCAGAGAGGTGCTGTGCGACTACTTCAAGAGCCGCGGCGACGTGCCGGTCGAGGCGGCTGACGGCGCGGCGGCGCTGGAGCTGAGCAAAGACGGCGAATTCGATGCGGTGCTGCTGGACATAATGATGCCCGAGCTGGACGGGTTGAGCGTCTGCCGCGCGCTCAGGCGCACAAAGGATGTGCCCATAATATTCCTCACGGCTCTCTCCGACGAGGAGGACAAGCTGCTGGGCTACGAGCTGGGCGCGGATGACTATGTTACAAAGCCGTTCAGTCTCACGCTGCTGTACGCCAAAACAATGGCGCTCATACGCCGCAGCCGCGGCGGCCTGCTCACTCACGACAGGCTGAGCGCCGCCGGAATAACGCTTGAGCTCTCCACCCGGCGCGTCTTTGCCGGCCGTCGCGAGGTGAGCCTTACGCCCAAGGAATTCGCCCTCCTGAGCTGCCTTATGCGCAACCGCAACATGGTCATGAGCCGCGAGCAGCTGCTTGTGAAGTGCTGGGGCTACGACTACGAGGGCGAGTCACGCGCGGTGGACACGCAAATCCGCCGTTTGCGCGACAAGCTGGGCGAGTATTCGGCGTGCATAAAGACCGTCATCAAGGCCGGCTACAAACTGGAGGGCTGAGTATGAGAGGAAAACGTGAGGCCGGGGCGACTTCACGCATAGCGCTGCTGCTCGCCGGAGCAGTGCTGGGCGCCTGGCTCCTGTGTATGCTTCTGCTCACAGCCGCAACGGCCGAGGCCGCCGCGCAGAGGTTCCTGGATAAATACCAAGCCAGAGCCGGGTATATCGCGCGCATGTACGAATCCTACACTACTGACGGCGATGAGCTTGACGCCTGGTATATTCTGAGCAGTACAGCGCAGCCGTCGATGCAGTATCGCCAAGCGGAGCTGTTGAAGCGCGGCTCCGGCCTCGACGCGCACGTTTCCGCCGCCGTGTATGGCAGCGACGGGGACATGACCGCAACCAGCACGCGCGACTTTTTTGTCGCGGAGACCTACACAGAAGACCAGTGGGAATCACAGGACGCGGACGGCAGGGTGAACCGGCTGGTCTTCTTTGACCGGAGCTGTCTTACCGCCGAGCCGGAGGCTCTGAACAACGCGCGCGCATTGAAGCTTACCGGCGCGCTCGTGGACGGCGAGTTCGTGCCCGCGAGCATCTCAGGCATAAGCCTCAGTGATTTCATGCGTGTCCGGAACGGATTTGAAAGCGTGCCGGAGGTCATGCAAAGAGCCGCTCTCGAATGGTCGGAGCTATACAGAGACCCCGACGCTGCGGAATCGCTCACACTTTATGCCGAACTCGCCTCCGTCAACTGCCCCGAGCCCTCCGGCGCGATAAAATTCACCCGCTCCGCCGAGTATGACGACTGGGTGCTTAACGGCAGCTATGAGGATCTGGGCGAGCTGCTGCTCGCGCTCGGCGGCGAGATCGGACGCAGTCCAGGCCTCGATTGGTCGTGGCGCTACTCCGGTACGAGCATGGTCGTAGCGAGCGCGGCATTCAGCTACACATATGAGGGCGAGAGCATCGTCCAGGATGGGCTCCCCTATGGTTGGAACGACATAGATGCAGACTACTACGTCATATGCGTCGCAAGCTTTTCTCCGTGGTTGAGCGCGGCGCATGAGCTAATATGGCATTACGCAGCCTCGCTGGCCATAGCGCTGCTGCTCGCGCTGATAGTTCTGCTGCGGGTGCGCAGGCAGCTCATCGCCCCGGTAACGGCAGTGGGCGACGCACTCCTCTCCGGAGCCAGGCCGGAGGTGCGGACAACTTATATCTGGCGGTGGCACGAGGCCGTCCGGCTCAGGGAGGGACTATACCGGTGCAGCGACGAGCTGGTGAAGCTCGAAAACGAGCGCACACGGCTGAGTCAGGCGCTGGACTACTCCCGTGCCGCCGAGGAAAATCGCCGCCGCACCGTCAGCGCCGTCGCGCACGAGCTGAAGACGCCGCTCGCCGTCATCCACAGCTACGCCGAGGGTCTGCGCGAGCACATAGCCGAGGATAAGCGCGAGAAATACATCGACGTCATACTGGCCGAGGCCGAGCGCAGCGACGCGATGGTGCTGGAAATGCTGGACTTCTCAAGGCTTGAGGCCGGCAAAATCAAGCTGGCTCGCGACGAGTTCTCGCTCGCGGCGCTTGTGCGCAGCGAGTTTGAGAAGCTGGAGGTTCCGGCTTCGGCCAAGCGGCTGCGGCTCAGCTTTGACTTTCCGGAGGACTTCACCGTGATAGCCGATGAGCAGCGCATCGCACAGGTGATTGAGAACCTGGCCTCAAACGCGGTAAAATATACGCCCGAGGGCGGAAGCGTGAGCGTGAAGCTGGCGGATGAGGGCGCGAGCTGCACTCTCACCGTCGCCAACGACGGTCCTCTCCTCACAGACGAGCAGCTGGACAATGTTTGGGAGCCGTTCTACCGCGTCGACGAAAGCCGCACCGAACCCGGCACCGGGCTCGGCCTGGCGATTTCCCGGAGCATCATCTCACTCCACGGCGGCAAATGCTTCGCCGCCAACACCCCCGCCGGCGTCCGCTTCGGCTTCACCCTGACCAAATAGAAAACGCCCCGCCCCCCCGCCGTTTCCGGCGAGGAGCGGGGCGCTTGGCGGGTGTGGGAAAGGGGCTCATGGTACAGGGCGGGAACATCACGGATGGTGCTTCCGTCTTGTACCATGAGTCCGTTTTAACGGCCTCGCTATGTAGCCCGGAGCTTTGCTCCGGGTCTCGCTTTTACGTTGCGGCGGATTCGCAGCAGCGGTAGCCGTTGTCGATATAGTGCGCAATGCAGCGTGCGCGCATTCGGCGTGTCGAGCACATGTCCGCACCGTCTCCACCGTTTACATCCAGATCCTCCGGCAGGACGAACTTGATGCAGCGGACAAGCACGTCTCTGCACCCGTTCTGACTGTGCGCCGGGATGGTCATGACCTTCATGCCGCGCTGATACTCCATCCCCGACTCGTCTACTTCCGTGAGTATGACGGCCATGGCCACCCGCCTGTCGGGGCAGACGCCGGTCAGCCTCACGTCGAGCTGGACGATGCGTCCAAGCCCCTCAAGCGCCACGTCGCCCATATCGAGGGTCGCCGCCTCCTCACAGCCGTCCACGCTGAGATCCACAGGGACTGGGCACGGCTCGTTTACGACTATGCCGCAGTCTACAGTTACCGTCGGCTCCGGGAAGTTTACAACGTTCCCCTCGGTGTCCGTATAGGTTATCAGCTCGTTCACCGGCTTTGTGCCGGGCGTGCCCGCCGTGTGGCGGACGTAGAACTCGAGCTGCGCGGTTTCGCTCGCGCTCACGCCGAGCTCGGGTATGCTCCAGCGCAGGGTGGTGTCCGAGAGCTTCTCGGCCGTGCCCTTGCCGGGGCTGACAATGCTGGTAATCTCAAAGTCCGGGTTCACCTTCTCGTCGATGACTATATTGGTCGCGCCGGTCTTGGAGATGTTCTCGGCCAGCTCGGCGAACAGCTCCTCCAGCTCCTCAGCGTCCGGGGTCACAGCCACGTGAGTCGCGGTCGGGTCGCTGGCCCACTCATTCAGCGCGTTTACGTCCACGCCGTCCGAGCCGAGCAGGCCGATGCAGTAGATGGTTATCCCCTGAGACTTGGCGTCGGCCGCAACAGGCGCCGGCGGAGACCCGGCCGTGGTCCGGCCGTCGGTGAACATCACTATGACGCGCGCATTGGAGCTGGCGTCGTCAAAGAGCCCGGCCGCCTTGCTGAAGGCGTCGGCGTGGTTGGTGTTGCCCATAGCCGCGAGCGCGTCTACCGCGTTTTTCAGCGCGTCGACGCTGGTTATGAGCTGCGTGTTGGCCACGGCAGTGTCTGCAAAGCTCACTACGCCTATACGGCTCCCCGAACCTATCTGACCGTCGGCGGAGCCGCCGGTCGCCTCGGATATGATGTCGATGAAGGTCTTGGCTCCGAGCTTCATATTTGCCATAGGCTCTCCCGTCATGCTCCCGGAGCGGTCGAGAACCAGCGCGATGTCGGTGGGATTGGTCACGATGTCCGGCGCCGCGGTGAGCGCCAGCGTCACGCGCAGCGAGCCGTCGCAGTCGATGCGGTCGGCGCTTACAAGTTTGTTGGAATTGGTTATACCCATGTCGTTCCTCCTTTTGAGAGTTCGGAACATTCTATTCCCCGCACCGTGCAAGTGTGCTATAATGTGACAAAATCGGAGGTGAGGCGGTGAAACGAAGGGTGTTCGTACTGATAATAGCAGCCGCCCTTGTGCTGGCGCTGCTCATCTGGCTGCTGTGGGCAAACTCGTCGCCGGCAGCCACGCAGGTTACCGTCGCCTCCGGCGCGCTGCCCGAGGCGTTCGAGGGCTTCAAAATCGCCCACGTGTCCGATTTGCACAGCGCAGTGTTCGGCAGGAAAAACGAAAAGCTGCTGTCGCTCATCCGCGCCGCGAAGCCGGACATCATAGCCATAACCGGCGACCTGATAGACTCCAGGCACACGGATATCGACTCCGCCCTGGCCTTTGTGGAGGCCGCAGCGGAGATAGCCCCGGTCTACTATGTCACCGGCAACCACGAATCCAGACTGGACTTTGACGAGATAGAGCCGCGGCTTATCGCCGCCGGGGCGCGCGTGCTGCGAAACGAGGCCGAGGACATCGGGCGCGGCGGCGAGCGCATACGGCTGGCGGGCATAGACGACCCCAGCTTCATCCGTACCGGCGGGACAGCCGAGGAGCGCGCCGCCGCAGAGCTGGAGCAGCTGGGAGATGGCGGCGGCACATTCACCGTGCTCCTCGCCCACCGTCCGGAGCTTGTCGAGGTCTACGCCGGATACGGCGCCGGCCTGGTGCTGAGCGGGCACGCCCACGGCGGGCAGGTTCGCCTGCCGCTCCTCGGCGGGCTGTACGCGCCGGGTCAGGGGCTGCTGCCGGAGTACGACTCCGGGCTTTACAGCCTGGGCGAAACGCAGATGGTCGTCTCGCGCGGCCTGGGAAACAGCGTGGCGCCGCTGCGCGTGAACAACCGCCCGGAGCTTGTGATCGTGACTCTTTCGCGCTGACGCAAAAAGGCTCTCAGTCCCCACCGGGACTGAGAGCCTTTTTTCATTCTGTGCCGTCCACCGGCTCGGTCGGCTCCGCGCTGGGCGCGGGCGTGGCCGTGGGCGTCGGCGTCGGGTAGACGATGTTCTCCTCGTGGTAGTGGTACACGCTGCTGGCCTCGGCGGTGCGGGAGATGAGCGTGCCGTCGGAGGCGTAGACGCAGCGGTGCGTCTGTGCGGTGTAGCCGGTGGCGACGTCGGGGTAGTCGCTGTTCGTGTAGATGTACCCCGTCACGGCGTGCTCCATCACCACGTAGGTGCCCTCGGTGTTCGTGCCGACTATGTGCACCGTGCAGGTGTTGCTCGCCGTGTCGACGCTGGCGACTATCTTGATGGGCCAGTCGGTGTTGTTGGTGAACTTGAACTCCGGTCCTCCCCAGCTGACCGTCGCATCCAAGCCCGCCGGGAGGTAATTCACCGGGAAGTAATGGCAGCTGCGCACGTCTATTTGCAGGTTGGCCAGCAGCGCGGCGTAGTACAGCGAGCTGGAGACCTGGCAGATGCCGCCGCCGACCTCCTGCACGACCTCGCCGCCGGAATACGCCCCGGCAGCCTTGTAGCCGCGCTCGGTGGTGCGCTCGCCCAGGCACTGGTTGTAGTCGAACTGCTCGCCGGGCATGAGCACCACTTCGTTTATGGAGTTGGCCGCAAGCTGGACATTGTTGATCCGGTTGGCCGTGCTGCCGGAGAGGCTTGTAACCACCGGGTCTCCGAAGTCCCACGAGAAAAGCAGCTCCTCGTATTGCTCGGTGGTGTACTCCGGCTCGGTTATCTCGGCCGGTATCTCCACGGTCTCGCCGACCTCGGCGGCGTCCCAAAGGCGCTGAGCCTCGGCGGTGTCGAAGTCCACGCCGGTCACGCTCTCGGTCACCTCGCCGCTCTCCTTGTCGTAGGTCGCGCTGACGGCCTCGCGGTACACGGTGTCGTGGAGGCTGTTCACGTCCAGCTCCTCGCCCTGCGTGTCGGCCACCTCGTACTCGAGCGCGCCGTAGCGGCGCTCGGCCAGGGCGGTGCAGATAAGCGTGGTCAGCTCGTCCACGTCTATGCCGATGCTGGACGCGCCCTTGACCACACGGATAACCTTCTCCTCCTCGTCCACCTCCACACCGGAGGTCTGGAGGTCGTTGAGTATGTCCGTGACCGTGCTCTGCACCAGGCTGCGCACGGCGGTCTCGTCGACGTCTATCTCCACTTCCACGCCCGCGCCGGAGATCATGCAGCTTATGTAGCGACCCAGGCAGGCGAAGATGTTGCCGTCGTGGCAGTAGTCGTAGGCCGTCTGCGCGGCCTGCTGAGCCGTGACGGAAGCCCCGGCCTCCGAGGCCTGGACCGTCAGCGTGCGCTCCATCGGCAAGGCCACGGTCACCGTCTCGTTCTCGTTTGACCAGCCGGAGTTCTCCAGCTCATACGCGGCCTCGGTGACGGTCATGCCGCCGAGATTCACGCCGCTGATGGTCACGTTCGGGTAAATGACGTCGCTGCCGGAGACGTAGAAGCCGAAGCCGATCACGGCGATCAGGATAACGGCCACGACGCTCGCGGCTATTATGGCGGCCTTTTTCGCTCCGCCGCCCTTGCGCGGCCTGGCGGGCTGGGGCTTTGCCCCGGCTCCGGCGCTCCCGGCCGCGGTCTGAGCGGCGCTCTTTTGGGTCGGAGGCGAGTTCTTTCCCGACCCGGCGTATTCGCGGTAAGCCTGGTTGCGCGCCTTGTCGGCCTTTTTGCGCGCCTGCTCGCGCGCCCGGTTGGCCTTGGCCTCGCTCACCGGCTCAAAGGACGCCGTGTCCCGGCTGACGCGCGGCCTGTGGCTGTCGTTACCAAACAGTTTCATCTTTTTGTCCTCGTACTGATTATTTTTTCTCGCCCGCAGCACGTCTGGCGTACTGCTCGCGGAAGATCTCCTCGTCGCCGGGCGGGAGTACGGTCTTCTCCTCCGCGTCGAACGCAGGCTTCATCCACGGGTTGACGGCCACGCGCGTACCGCTCTGAGCCTCGAGCAGCGCGCCTATCAGCAGGTTCGACAGCAGGAAGCCCTGAGCCGTGAACCGCCAGCGGCCTTCCTCCTGCCTTGCCCAGCCCTTCTCTGCAAAGAGCCTCAGCGTCCGCTCCAGCGGCGCGAAGTCCGCGCGGTACACGCTGGTGTACTCGTCGGCCTCAATGCCCATCGCCGTGCGCATGCCCAGCATGATGTACTCGCTTCCGCGCTCGACGTTCGTTATGGGCGTGTACTCGTCGACGATGTTCTGCTCTCGCAGCACGCCCACGATGTACTGGTCGGCGTCCTTGACGTAGGAAAACCGCGCGCCGTCCATGCAGGAGTGCGCCCCCGCTCCGAAGCCCAGGTACTCGCCCAGGCGCCAATAGCGCATGTTGTGCTTGGACTCGTAGCCGGGTATGGCGAAGTTTGAGATCTCGTACTGCTTGTAGCCGTAGTGCTCCAGCGTCTCGACCGCGTAGAGGTACATGTCCGCCTGCTCGTCGTCGCCGGGCAGGAAGGGCGAGCCGTTGTACCGCTCGTACATGGGCGTGCCCGGCTCGAGCGTCAGGCCGTAGCAGCTTATGTGCTCCGGCCGCAGCTCTATAACGCGCATGAGCGTGTCCGCCCAGTCGCCCTTGGTCTGGCTGGGCAGGCCGTAGATGAGGTCGACGCTGACATTGTCAAAGCCCGCCTCACGCGCGGTGCTCATGGCGATCTCGGCCTGCTTCCAGTTGTGGCGGCGGCCTATGAGCTTGAGTATGTCGTTGTTAGCGCTCTGCACGCCCATGCTCAGGCGGTTGAAGCCCTCCTTGCGGAGCTTGGCCAGCTCCTTGAACACGGCGCTGTCGGGGTTGACCTCGACGGTGACCTCGCAGTCGCGCAGCACGCTGCCGCTGGCCTTCAGCTCGTCCCACAGCTCTATAAGGCGTCTGGCGCCGTAATAGCTCGGCGTGCCGCCGCCGAAGTACACCGTGTCGACGTACCGGCCTTTTAGCGCGCCGTAGCTCTCGCGTATGTGCTCCACCAGCGCGTCCTGGTACTTGGGCATTAGCCTGTCGCAGCCGGCCAGCGAATAGAAGTCGCAGTACGAACACTTAGAGGCGCAAAACGGTATGTGGATGTATATGCCGAGGGTGTTGTCCATGTGGCGCTTCTCCTTTTGTCGCATTGTGCAGCGGCGTATTGACGTCGCGCCGGCCGTCGTATATCAGACGAGCGGCCGCGGCATAAAGACGCACACTCCGAAAAAATCGCTCAAGCCCGTACCTCTCAGAACAGGGAGCAGACTTCCTCCGCGTAGGCGCCGGGGTCGTCCAGCTCCTCGCCGGCCATGAGCAGAGCCTGGGCGTGGAGGATGTCCACCAGCTTCTTCGCACGGTCGGGGTCGGCCTTCACGTCGCGCTCCAGCGCAGCGAAGGCGGGGCTCTCGGCGTTCAGCTCGAGCACGCGCCTCGCCTTGGGCAGCTCCATGCCCGTGGGCGGGAGCTTCTTGAAGTAGCGCTCCATCTCCAGCGTGACGCTGCCCTCGGTAGTCAGGCAGACCGGGGCGCTGACCAGCTTGTGGCTGAGACGCACGACGGCGACCTTGTCGCCCAGCGTCTCGCGCACGAAGTCGAGCGTGTCCTTGACCTCGGCCTCCTTGGCCTCCAGCTCCTTCTTCTCCTCCTCGGTCTCAAGCCCGAGGTCGTCGGTGACTATGTTGCAGAATTTCTTTCCGTCCTGTTCGCGGAGCTGCTCGACGATGTACTCGTCCACCTCGTCGGTCATGCACAGCAGCTCGTAGCCCTTGGAACGCACCAGCTCGGCCTGCGGCAGGCGCAGGATCTTGCCCACGCTCTCGCCGACGGCGTAATATATGACGCTTTGAGCCTCGGGCATGTTCCCGGCGTACTCCTTCAGCGTGCTGGTCTTGTCCACGTCCGTGTGATAGAGCAGCAGCTCGCGCAGGCTCTCTATGTCCTGGCCGTAGTTGGCCACCGCGCCGTAGCGCAGCTGGCGGCCGTAGTTGGCGTAGAACTGCTCGTACTTCGGCCGGTCGTTCTGGAGCATCTTGATAAGCTCGTTCTTGATGCGCTTGTTGATGTTCTGCGCGATGAGCTTGAGCTGCCTGTCGTGCTGAAGCATCTCGCGCGAGATGTTCAGGCTCAGGTCGGGGGAGTCGACTATACCGCGCACGAAGTAAAAGCTCTCCGCCAGCACGTCCGCGCAGTGCTCCATAATCATGACGCCGCTGGAGTACAGCTCCAGACCCGGCTCGTAGGAGCTGGTCATGTAGTCGAGCAGCTGCCTGCCGGGTATGAACAGCAGCGCCTTGTAGCTCACCTGGCCTTCGGCGTTTATGCGGATGACACAGGCGGGGTCGGTGGTGTCGTGCCAGTGCTCCTTGTAGAAGTTCATGCAGTCCTCGTCGCTGACCTCGCTCTTGGAGCGCTGCCAGATGGGTATCTGGGAGTTGATGGTCTCGCGCTCGACCGTGGTGACGGTCTCGTACTTGGGCGAGCCGTCGTCGTTCTTCTCACCTGTCTCCTTCATCTCGGGGCGCTCTATGTCCATCTGGATGGGCCAGCGGATGTAGTCGGAGTACTTCTTGACCAGGCGCATTATCTTCCAGGCCTGGAGGTAGTCGCCGTAGCGCTCGTTGTCGTCGTCGGGCTTAATGTGCATGATGACGTCGGTGCCGACGCCGTCCTTCTCGCACTCCGTGACGGTGTAGCCGTCGGCGCCCTCGCTCTCCCACTTGTAGGCGGTGTCGGCGCCGAAGGCCTTGGAGATGACGGTGACCTTGTCGGAGACCATGAATGCGCTGTAGAAGCCGACGCCGAACTGGCCTATGATGTCCGTATCCGCGGCGGAATTCTCCTCGCCTGCGTGCTCGGCCTTGAAGGCCATGGAGCCGCTCTTGGCGATGACGCCGAGGTTCTGCTCCAGCTCGTCCCGGGTCATGCCTATGCCGTTGTCGCTGACGGTCAGAGTCCTGGCCTCGTTGTCGGCGGTGATGAATATGCGGAAGTCCTCACGGTTCATGCCGACCGTGTCGTCGGTCAGCGAGCGGTAGCTCAGCTTGTCTATCGCGTCGGACGCGTTGGATATTATCTCACGCAGGAATATCTCCTTGTGCGTGTAGATGGAGTTGATCATCAGGTCGAGCAGCCTCTTGCTCTCGGCCTTGAACTGTTTTTTCATATTTATGCCTCCAATGTAATGATATACGTTATTAAAAACACGCCCTCCCGCGCAGCGGCGGCTGCGGCGGGGCTCGGCGTAAATGAAGCGGGGCAAAGCAGACGCGGCGCGTCTGCCCGCAGTGTTTCCGTAATTAGTTATTATAGCACATTGCCGCAATAATTCAATCCTCATGAGCTTGCTAATATACACCGCGTCGTATATAATTAGCTGTAGACTCGAGCCTTGGGAGGCACAGCTATGGTCGTACTGATTTCCGGCGCTTCACACACGGGAAAGACTCTGCTGGCGCAGCGGCTGACCGAGCGCCACGGCTGCGACTGTATTTTGATAGACGGAGAATACGATGTGGATCTGCAACTGTAAGTTGCACGAAACGCCTGTTTTAATTATAATGGACACATGATTCATAGTTGGGGGGTAAGTCATGCCATCTGTCTGGACACGCTCGTCGGACGAGCTGCACAAGGAATATATAGCCAACACCGAGGCCTTCTACCGCTCCACGGGGCGCGCCTCCGCCGCGGAGCTGGACGACTTCATGCGCAAATGCGCGCTGGGGCTGTGGAAAAACTCCAGCTCCGTCGCTCAATCGCACGTGGACGCCTACAACGCGCTGTACTCCAAGGGGCGCGAAGCCCCCGAGACGCTGCTGTGGGAGCTGACCGGCAAGATAGCCGCCGCGCGCGCCGCTCTGCCGCCCATGTTCGTCTGGTCCCTGGCCGAGCGCGACGCCGCCTCGGGCAAGGACAACTCCCGCGTCTTCGTGCGCATGGTCACGAACATACTGCTGAGCCTGGCCGCCGCCGACGGCGAGATAAACCGCGCCGAGGCCGAGTACATCGCCGACGTGGCCGCAAGGCTGGAGGCCGTGTGCAACGCCTCCAACGTCAAGGCCTCCAAGCGGCCGCTCGATCCCCTGGACTACGTCACCACCTCGGAGCCGTCGTTTATCGAGAAGGCTCCGCCCGCGCCCTCGGCCGCGCCGTCCGGCGAGGGCGAGGCCGCGGCCGAGACCGCGCCCAAGACCGAAGACGAGACCGCGGAGCCTCGCCGCTCGCTGGAGGAGCTGCTCGCCGAGCTGGACGGGCTGATCGGCCTGGACAGCGTCAAGGAGGAAGTCCGCTCGCTGGTGAACCTCGTGAAGGTTCGCAGGCTGCGCCTTGAAAACAACCTCCCCGCCGCGCCCGTGAGCCTGCACATGGTCTTCACCGGCAACCCGGGAACGGGCAAGACCACCGTGGCGCGCCTGCTCGGCGAGCTGTACGCGGCCATAGGCGCGCTAAGCAAAGGCCAGCTCGTGGAGGTCGACCGCTCTGGTCTGGTCGCCGGATACGTCGGGCAGACCGCCATCAAGACCGGGCAGGTGATAGAGAGCGCGCTGGGCGGCGTGCTGTTCATAGACGAGGCCTACTCCCTGGCCTCCGGCGGCGAGAACGACTTCGGCCGCGAGGCGATAGAGACCCTGCTCAAGGGCATGGAGGACCACCGCGACGAGCTGGTCGTGATAGTGGCCGGCTACGACGGGCCGATGGAGAAGTTCATCTCCTCCAACCCCGGCCTTGAGTCGCGCTTCAACAAGTACATCCACTTCCCCGACTACACGCCGGAGGAGCTGCACGGCATCTTCATGCTGCAATGCGAAAAGCACGGCTACACTCTCTCCGCCGAGGCGGACGCGGCGCTCAAGGACTTACTCCGCCGCCTCTACGACACGCGCGACGAGAACTTCGGCAACGGCCGCACCGTGCGCAACCTGTTCGAGGACGCCATATCCCGTCAGGCCAACCGAATCTCCGCGCTGGACTCCCCCACGCGCGACGAGCTTATGACCCTACTACCCGAAGATTTGGAGGACAAGGAATGAATTACGACGCCCTGCGCGAATGCAAACTTTTTCTGCTTGACATGGACGGTACGCTCTACCTCGGAGACGAGGTGTTTGACGGGGCTGTCGGCTTCATAGACACGCTCTCACGCACCGGACGCCGATACATCTACCTGACCAATAACTCCTCGCGCGCCGGCGAGGACTACATAGCGCGTCTGCGCCGCCTGGGCTTCCCCTGCGAGCGGGAAAACGTCTTCACCTCCGGCATGGCCACGGGCATGTATCTGCAAAAGCACTACCCGAGCGAGCTCGTCTACGTCCTCGGCACCCCGGCCTTCGAGCGCGAGCTGGAGAGCTACGGCGTAACGCTCACGCGCGAAGACGACGCCACCGTGGTGTGCGCGGGCTTCGACACCACGCTCACCTATGAGAAGCTGGACAGAGCCGTCCACTTCCTGCGCAGGGGCGCGGCCTTCATCGCGGCCAACCCAGACTGGGTCTGCCCCATGCCCGCCGGCGAGGTCATGCCCGACTGCGGCAGCATCTGCGCCCTGCTGACGGCCTCAAGCGGCGTCAAGCCCTTTTATATCGGCAAGCCCAACCGCAGCATGGTTGACATAATATCCGAAATGACCGGCGTGCCCAACGCACAGATCTGCTGCGTCGGCGACAGGCTCTACACGGACATAGCCGTGGCCGTCAACGCGGGCGCGGTCAGCGTCCTGGTCATGAGCGGCGAGACGACCCGGGACATACTGGAGTCGAGCGAGACCCGCCCCGACTACGTCCTGCGCGACGTGGCGCAGCTGGCCGAGGTGCTCGCCGGGAACTGATCCCCACAGAAACGCCCCGGAGCGGGCAATAAAAAAGACGGTGGCTCAAGCCACCGTCTTTTTGGTTTATGCTTGGGTTCAGCGCTTCACTACCAGGTAGTCGGGAGTCCAGGTGTCGCCCAGACCGACTATCTTCTGCTCGGCGAGAGCGCGGATCTCCTCCTCGCTGTAGCCGTAGCTGGTGAGGACGTCCATGGTGTCCTCGCCGGGGACGCCGCCGTGGGTAGTCTCGGGCAGGCCGGCCTCGTGGAAGTGGATCGGGGAGCGCGGAATGCGGACAGTGCTGCCGCTGCGCGGATAGCTGATCTCCTGCATGAGCTCGGCCTCGAAAGCAACGTCGTCCTGGGCGACCTCGCGGTAGCTCTGGCAGACGTCGTGGGGGATGTCGCAGTCGCTGAGGATGGCGTCGACCTCGTCGTAGTTCTTGGTCGCGATCCAGCGCTCCATCTCCTCGGAGAGCTTACGGCCGTTCATGTAGGCGTCGATCATGCCGGGGTAGTTGGTGTACCAGGACTCGTCCCAGCCGGCGCGGTGCACGAACTTCTCCCAAGGCCAGCCGTTGCCGCAGATGGTGACCCAGTGGCCGTCGGCGCACTTGTAGATGTTGTACAGCGGGGAGAAGGTGTCCATCGGATCCTTCGGCCAGGGAACGTTGTAGGGCTCCTGAGCGGTGATTATCGGGAACGCGCCCGCCCAGATGCCGGCGCCGTAGAGGTTGGCGGTGACCATGTCGCCGAGGCCGGTACGCAGCTTGTTGATGTAAGCGGCCATGACGCCCATGGCGAGGTAGCAGCCGGTGGGCAGGTCGCCCTGGCCGGCGAAGGGCATGTAGGGCTTGGTGCCCTCACGCTCGGCGGCGAAGTGCACGCCGGCGCGGCTGACGTAAGCAACGGAGTCGAAGCCGCCGCGGTCGGAGTAGGGTCCCTTGGTGCCGTATCCGGTCACGTTGGCGTAGATGAGGCCGGGGTACTCCTTGTGGAGGGATTCCCAGTCCAGGCCGAGGCGCTGCATGTTCGCCTGACGCAGGTGGCAGACGAAGACGTCGGCGGTCTCGAGCAGCTTCTTCAGGATGGCAATACCCTCAGGCCTGCGGGTGTCGAGCGCAAGCTGCTTCTTGTTGCCGTTGACAAGGTCGTACAGAGGCAGGTCGCCGTTCTTTATTCCCATGGCGTTCTTGCCGAGGTCGCGGGTCTTGTCGTCACCAACGAGGGCCTCGATACGGATAACGTCAGCGCCGTACTCGGCCAGTATCTTGGCACAGGTGGGGCCGGCAACGAAGCTGGCCATGTCTATAACTTTCATTCCCTTGAGAAGTTCGAGTTTTGCCATGCTCTTTAATAGCTCCTTTTCTATGTATTGTTTCACGATTATACGACCCGGAGGTATTGTCACGCTCTGTCCAAGTCGTCTTTGTCGTTATATTAACATTTTTTCAAGGCTCAACTGGGTCGTTTCTCTTTTATTCTCCGCAGTTTTATAGGCACATTTTACTCAGATTACTATTATTTTTGAATCCGCCCTTGTGCTCCGCAACAGTCCCACGGCTGCGGTACCCCGTTCAAAAATTTTTTCGCTTAACATTTGTGTAACATTTAACTTGTTTTTCATGTAACAACTCGCTGATATTATAATACTCGCAAGAGACAGTTTCATCTTTTTCATTTTGTCCTCATTCCATAGGGAAGCCGGCCTGGAGCTCACCAGGCCGGCTTTTCATCTTTTCCGCCCGGGGGTACGCCGTACCCCCGGGCGTGGACGTATTCACTTGCACATGGCGGCGATGCTGTCCCTCACCAGAGCCGTGAACAGGGGCGCGGCCTTGTCCGCGGCCTCCTGGACTTCCTTGTGGCTGAGCGGCGTGGGAGAAAGGCCGGCGGCCTTGTTGGACACGCAGCTCACGCCGCAGACGCGCAGGCCGCAGTGGTTGGCGGCCACGGCCTCGACGGCGGTGGACATGCCCACGGCGTCGGCGCCCATCGCGCCGAGCATGCGTATCTCCGCCGGGCTCTCATAGCTCGGGCCGGTGAGCTGGCAGTAGACGCCCTCGCGCAGCTCTATGCCGTCGGCCTTGGCGACGCCGCGTATGACGTCGCAGAGCGCGGGGTCGTATATGTGCGACATATCCGGGAAGCGCGTACCCAGCTCCTCTATGTTCGGCCCCATCAGCGGATTGGGCACGAAGCAGGCGATGTGGTCGGTTATCAGCATGAGGTCGCCGGCGTTGAAGGCCGGGTTCACGCCGCCGGAGGCGTTGGTCAGGAACAGTATCTCCGCGCCCAGCTCCTTCATGAGCCGCGCCGGCAGCACGACGTCGTCTATGCTGTAGCCCTCGTAGTAGTGCACGCGCCCCTGCATGCAGACGACGGGCGCCTCGCCGAGATAGCCGAAGATGAACTTGCCGGCATGTCCCGGCACGGTGGAGACGGGGAAGCCGGGGATGTCCGCATACGGCACCTCGCACTCGACCTTCAGGTTGGCGGCGAAGCCTCCCAGCCCGCTGCCCAGCACCAGCGCCGCCTTGGGCACGAAGTCCGTCCTAGTGCGGACATAGTCGCGGCAGCCTATCAGCTTTTCGTAACGCTTATCCATTGTCAGCCCTCCATAACGTGTAGATTTCTTACGGTTTCGTCGCTTATGTGCTCCATGATGGAGTACGCGTGCGGCTCCATATAGTCGCCGCGCGCCTCTGTCAGCCCCTGCAGCTCCAGCTCCTTGACGGCGATGGCGCAGACGGCCTCGATGTCATTGGCTATGCTCACGTCGTCGCGGCGGGTGGAGCCGGAGGCTATGTCCTTGAGATAGGGCATGGCCTCGCCCATCGCCACCAGTCCCTCCGCTCCGGCGAACTGCCACTTGTAGAACGGCTCATACCGGAAGTTGAGCAGATACAGCATCGAGAGCGACGCGTTCAAAAACTCGCCCAGCGCCAGCCGCGCGCCGAACACGTCCCCGCGGCGCATCATGCGGTAGTAGTTGTACTGCCCGGACTGCGCCATCGTGGCCGCGCGAGCCGCGAGCTTCTTTAAGCGCACATCCTCGGGGTAACAGGGCAAAAGGGCGTTGCGCACCGCCGTGAACTCGCCCAGGCCGTCTTCAAACACCTCGCCGGACGTGCAGGTGGCGAGGAAGTGCTCCTGTATGCGCACCCACTTCATCAGCGTGTCCGGCACGCCGGGGCAGCCGATGTAGTAGCTGTAGAAGCTCCCCGTCGTCATCACGCCGACGCGCTGCGCGCCGGTGCGCGTTGGCTTCCGCTCAAAGCCCATGAACTCCCGCGGCAGAGCCTCGTAGGCGCTCTGCATGGCCGCGCCGCAGAGCTCGTAGTCGGCCTCGTTCAGCCAGACGATGAAGCCCGGGCCGAAATCGTGGTCGCGCGAGAACTCGTCGTCCAGACCCAGGCAGTCGCTGCCCTGCCCGGACAGTCCCACTGCTGCCCGGCTCATGACCTCCGGGAAGCGCTCTTTCAGCGCGGGGGCGCCGACCTGTTCATAGTAGAGCCTGCAGAGCTCCAGACCCTTCATAGGACATCACCTCGAATCTATATCTAGTGCCTCAGGGCATATTGCCCATGGCATATTGCACTACTTATTGTCGCTTATCCGCGTGAAAATTGCAAGGACTTTTTGCGCGGAGTGTGGTATAGTATATGGGCTGCCCGAACAGAGGCCGCAAAGCCCGGTTACAAAAGTATAGGCGTTGGGTGACGTAAGAACCTGCGTGATAACAACCCGGGCACAGAGACTTTACATTTCGGTAACGAATGGTTCCAATCTGTATTTTGTGGCCTTTGCCTATTGACAACAGTCCGCAAACACTATATATTGTGATACAGACGCTCCCGAGGGCGCAAGATGTGCGCTCACGGCGGGCGGGTTTTTACGCTTGAAACGGAGGTTCGGCGCGTGTTTTTGGCCGGAATACAGAAGCTTACACTGCTGGATTACCCCGGCAAGGTGGCGTGCACGGTGTTCACGGCGGGCTGCGACCTGCGCTGCCCCTTCTGCCACAACGCCTCGCTGGCTCTGCCGGAGCGGGAGAGCGACTCCATGGAGCTTGACGACCTGCTGGCCTTCCTGCGCAAGCGGCAGGGCATACTCGACGGCGTGGCCGTTACGGGCGGCGAGCCGCTGATGCACCCCGGCATCGTGGACGTGCTTGGCAAGATAAAGGCGCTCGGCTACAGCGTGAAGCTGGACACGAACGGCACCTTCCCCAAGCGCCTGCGCGAGATAGTCGAGGCGAAGCTCGCAGACCGCGTGGCCATGGACATCAAGGCCGCGCCGGAAAACTACGGCAAGCTGGTGGGCATCCCCGGCTATGACATTGCTCCCATACGCGAGAGCGCGGAGTACCTCATGGGCTGCGGCGTGGACTACGAGTTCCGCACCACGGCGGTCAAAGGGCTGCACACGCGCGCCGACTTCGAGGGCATCGCGCAGTGGATAGCCGGTGCGAAGGAGTACTACATACAGGAGTTCAAGGACTCCGGCGACCTCATAGCCGGGCAGGGACTGGACGGCTTCACGGAGGCCGAGATGCACGCGCTCGCGGAGGTCGTAAGGCCGCTTGTGCCGTCGGTGCAGGTGCGCGGGATATGACGTATATAAACGATTATACATACAGGAGGGCAAAAGATGTACAGGGTTAAAAAGAGAGACGGCGACCTAGTCGATTTCAACATCAGCAAAATAAGCGCTGCCATAAAGAAGGCCTTTGAGGCCACGGGCACCGAGTATAACGAGAGCGTCATAGACTTCCTCGCGCTCAAGACCACGGCCGACTTCCAGAGCAAGATCGAGAACGAGGCCATCTCCGTCGAGGACATCCAGGACAGCGTCGAGGCCGTGCTCTCCCGCGGAGGGTACGAGCACGTCGCGAAGGCGTACATCCTCTACCGCCGCCAGCGCGAGAAGCTGCGCAACATGAAGAACACCTACCTCGACTACAAGAACGTGGTCGACAGCTACCTTGACGCGAGCGACTGGCGCGTCAAGGAGAACAGCACCGTCAACTACTCCGTCGGCGGCCTCATCCTCTCCAACTCCGGCGCCATCACCGCCAACTACTGGCTCAGCGAGATATACGACGACGAGATAGCCAACGCCCACAAGAACGCAGACCTCCACCTGCACGACCTCTCCATGCTCACCGGCTACTGCGCGGGCTGGAGCCTCAAGCAGCTCATCCAGGAGGGTCTGGGCGGCATCCCCGGCAAGATAACCTCCTCCCCGGCCAGCCACCTCTCCACGCTCTGCAACCAGATGGTCAACTTCCTCGGCATCATGCAGAACGAGTGGGCCGGCGCGCAGGCCTTCTCCAGCTTTGACACCTACCTCGCCCCCTTCGTCAAGGTGGACAACCTCAACTACAAAGAAGTCAAGCAGTGCATCCAGAGCTTTGTCTACGGCGTGAACACCCCGTCGCGCTGGGGCACTCAGGCTCCCTTCTCCAACATCACTCTCGACTGGACCGTGCCCGCCGACCTCAGGGATCAGAAGGCCATCGTCGGCGGCAAGGAGATGGACTTCACCTACGGCGACTGCAAGGCCGAGATGGACATGGTCAACAAGGCCTTCATCGACATCATGATCGAGGGCGACGCCAACGGCCGCGGCTTCCAGTACCCCATCCCCACCTACTCGATAACCAAGGACTTCGACTGGTCGCCCACGGAGAACAACAAGCTGCTCTTTGAGATGACCGCCAAGTACGGCACGCCCTACTTCTCCAACTACATCAACTCCGACATGGAGCCGAGCGACGTGCGCAGCATGTGCTGCCGCCTCCGTCTCGACCTGCGCGAGCTGCGCAAGAAGTCCGGCGGCTACTTCGGCTCCGGCGAGAGCACCGGCTCCATCGGCGTCGTCACGCTGAACATGCCGCGCCTGGCCTACCTCTCCAAGGACGAGGACGACTTCATCCGCCGCCTGGACAAGCTGATGGACATCGCCGCGCGCAGTCTCAAGGTAAAGCGCGACGTGGTCACCAAGCTGATGAACGAGGGACTCTACCCCTACACGAGGCGCTACCTCGGCACCTTTGAGAACCACTTCTCCACCATCGGCCTCGTCGGCATGAACGAGGCGGGTCTCAACGCCAAGTGGATCCGCGCCGACATGACGCACGAGAGCTGCCAGGAGTTCACCAAGCGCACTCTCAGGCACATGCTCAGCCGCCTCTCCGACTATCAGGAGATGTACGGCGACCTCTACAACCTCGAGGCCACCCCGGCCGAGAGCACCAGCTACCGCCTCGCCAAGCACGACGTGGAGCGCTACCCCGACATCATCACCGCCGCCGAGCCGGGCGGTACCCCCTACTACACCAACAGCTCCCACCTGCCTGTCGGCTACACCGACGACATCTTCGCCGCGCTGGACATCCAGGACGAGCTGCAGACCCTGTACACCTCCGGCACCGTGTTCCACGCCTTCCTGGGCGAGAAGCTGCCGGATTGGCAGGCCGCCGCTTCCCTCGTGCGCAAGATCGCCGAGAACTACAAGCTGCCCTACTACACGCTCAGCCCGACCTACTCTGTCTGCAAGAACGACGGCTACCTCGCCGGCGAGCAGTTCACCTGCCCGCACTGCGGCGAGAGCGCCGAGGTCTACAGCCGCATAACCGGCTACTACCGCCCGGTGCAGAACTGGAACGCCGGCAAGACCCAGGAGTACAAAGAACGCAAGACCTACGACCTCGCCCACAGCCACCTCGACCCGCTCAAGCACCCCACCGGCTGCGGCTGCGACCACGAGCCGGATCTGGACAGACACATCGGCGCCGAGCCGAAGGCCGCCGAGCCTGTGAGCAATGTGCCCGCGGGCAAGAACCTCCTGTTCACCACCCCCACCTGCCCGAACTGCCGCCTCGCCGTGACCATGCTCGACAAGCAGAACTTCCCCTATGAGAAGCTCAACGCCGAGGAGAACGTGGAGCTCGCCAAGCAGTTCGGCGTCAAGCAGGCTCCCACGCTGGTCGTCACCACCGACAGCGGCTTTGAGAAGTACGCCGGAGCGGGCGCTATAAAGCAGTACGCCGCGGGCTGTGCCCGCTGACGATGCGGGTCTTCGCCGCGCAGCAGACCCAAGCCGGCTGCCCGGTGACGTGCCTGTCTGCGTCGACCGGCGCAGGCAGGCTTCCCGCTTGACAGGTGAACACAGATGACCGAATTTTCCAAAAATGTTTACGCAGCCGTGCAGAGTATTCCGCGCGGCTGCGTTATGAGCTATGGGCGCGTGGCCGCCCTGGCCGGGAACCCGCGCGCGGCGCGCGGCGTGGGCTTCGCGCTGCACCACAACCCGTATCCGGGCGTCGTGCCCTGCCACCGCGTGGTGTTCTCCGACGGACGCCTGGCCAGCGCCTTCGCCTTCGGCGGCGAGGGCGTGCAGCGCGCCCTGCTCGAGTCCGAGGGCGTCGAGTTCCTCCCCGACGGACGGGTTGACATGGCCAAGTGCGGGATATAGGCCAAACGGAATATCGCAGGCAGCGCCTCAACACAGCGCAAAGAGACGGCGGGGGAAAGCTTTCCACCGCCGTCTACAGCTATGTCACTCCCCCAATGCCATAAGGCGGGAGGCGTTGAAGTCGTCCTCGTCAAAGTCCAGATAGCCGCATTGACAGGCGGCCACCGGGTACGCATAGAAAGTCTCCCCGCCGCGCTCGACCACGATGCGCGGCCTGATAAGACGCAGGGCGTACCTACTCTCCGGGAGTTCGACTTCTCCCGAGATCTCGCCGTTTTCAATGCCCAGCGCCGGTGTGCGGCGCTCACAGTACTCGAGATACACCTTGTCGCCGTCCGAAACCCCGTCGTCAAATATGTACCTGTACGGCAGGGCGTCGGTCTTGCTGGTGGCATACACCGTGCTGTAGCTGTCGACGGCCAGGGTCTCGGTCTCGTCCGCCACGTCGAAGCACCAGTCGCCGATAACGTGCGTGGAACTCCCCTCCGGGTATGTCAAGACCAGCTCGCTCGCGTGGTAGACGCCGCTCTTGTCGAAGCTGAAGCAGATATCCAGCGCATAGGAGCGCACAGCGCCGTCGGAGTCCCGCTCGCGAACGTCTGTGATCTCCACGCCGACCGCGCCCTCACAGCCGCGCAGCTCGGCGCTGACCGGCTCAAAGCCCTGATTTGGCACGTCAAAGTACGTGAGGCTTATCTCCTCCGTAGTGCCGCTCCCGGCGGCGATGCAAGCCTCCACCTGGGCGAAGAAGCCCGGTCCTGCGCCGCGGCGCTGCCCAAGCAGGGCGAGGGCGACGATGATTACAAGTATAAGCAGCAATATAGCCACAGTTAATGCGACTGTTTTAGCTTTTTCCGCAGTTTTCACAATGTTTCACCCCCCTGATTTCACGATTTAAAGTCTATGCAAACATGATAACACAGCAGAAAAACGCAGCCAACCTCCGCCTCGGGCGGTGAAGGGCTGCCGGAAAAATATTTGTAAGCAACACCAAAAAACGAGGATAGGAGCAAACAATATGACGAACTACGACATCATCATCGTCGGCGGAGGTTCCGCCGGCCTTACCGCCGCTATCTACGCCCGCCGTGCCGAGCGCAGCGTGCTGATACTCGAGAAGAACGGCTTCGGCGGACAGATCGCGCAGTCCCCGAGGGTGGACAATTTCCCGGGCATCCCCTCCGTCTCCGGCGCCGAGCTGAGCGACAAGATGCTCAGCCACGCGCTCGACCTGGGCGTCGAAGTCGACCTGGCCGAGGTCACGGCCGTGGAGCCGGACGGTGACGGCAGCTTCACCGTCAGGACCGAGGACGGCGAGTACGGCGCGGGCGCGGTCATCCTGGCCACGGGCGCGCGGCACCGCCGCCTCGGCGTGGAGCGCGAGGACGAGTTCGCGGGCAGCGGCGTGTGCTACTGCGCCGTCTGCGACGGAGCCTTTTACCCCGGCCATCCCGTGGCCGTGGTCGGCGGCGGCGACACCGCCGTCAGGGACGCGCTGCTGCTGGCCAACACCTGCTCCGAAGTTTACATAATACATCGCCGCGCCGGCTTCCGCGCCGAGGCCGCCAACGTCGCCGCGCTCAAGAGCAGGGAGAACGTACACCTCGTCATGAACTCGCGCGTGACCGCCCTGCTCGGCGATGGCGAGCTGAGCGGCGTCGAGGTCGAGAACGTGGAAAGCGGCGAGAAGACCGTGCTCACCGTCTCCGGACTGTTCGTCGCCATCGGCCACGAGAGCGACAACGAGGCTTTCAGGGGTCTCGCCGAGACCGACGCCGCCGGTTGGTTCACCGCCGGCGAGGACTGCACGACCGGCACTCCCGGCGTGTTCGTCGCGGGCGACTGCCGCGTCAAGGGCGTCAAGCAGCTCATAACCGCCGCCGGGGACGGCGCCAGCGCCGCCGTGGCCGCCTGCGCCTGGCTGGACAGCAAGAGCGAAGATATTAGTTGACTGAGTCAAATATAATGCTTGACTCAGTCAACTAATCGTGCTATACTGTGCTCACAACAGCACAGGAGGCGATCTCGTGACAGACGAAAACACACGGCAGGTAGAGACAATACGCGCTTTTAACCGCTACTACACCAACGTGCTCGGCCTGCTGGACCAGCACATACTTGAAAGCGGCTATTCGCTCGCCGAGGCGAGGGTGCTGCACGAGACGGCGCTGGCTCAGCCCTGCACCGCCGCGGCCTTGTCCGCCTCGCTGAGCATGGACGCCGGGTATCTCAGCCGCATCCTAAAGCGCCTCGAGGCCGCCTCCCTGCTGATAAGGGAGCGTTCGGCGGCGGACGCTCGCGCGAGCAGCCTGAGGCTTTCGCCTGAGGGCGAGCGCGCGCTGGCGGAGCTGAACCGCCGCTCCGCCGCGCAGATAGCCGAGCTGATCTCCGGCGTATCCGAGACCGGACGCCGGGAGCTTATCCGCAGCATGACGTCCATCGAGACCGTGCTCACGCGCGGCAAATCGCTCAAGCCCGGGGACATACGCCTGCGGACGGAGCTTCGCCCGGGCGACGCGGGCTATATAACCGCCATGCACGGGCGCGTCTACAGCGAGGAGTACGGCTACGGCGTCGCCTTCGAGGGCTATGTGGCGCAGTCGTTCTTTGAGTTCCTGCGCGATTATGACCCGGAGCGTGACCGGCTCTGGTGCGCGGAGCACGCCGGACGCACGATCGGCTGCATAGGCGTCAAGGGGAGCGGGGAGCGGGCGCAGCTGCGCTGGTTTCTGCTCGAGCCTGAGTACCGCGGCATGGGTCTCGGCCGCCGCATGCTGCAAAGCGCGCTGGACTTTGCCCGTGCTCAAGGGTATGAAAGCGCTTATCTCGACACCACGGACGACCTGCACGACGCCCTCAGGCTCTATCGCCGCGCGGGCTTCGAGACGGCCTCGGCAAAGCCGAACAACACGTGGCGTGAAAACGTCATGGAGATCGAAATGACAATGAAGCTGTGAGCAGCAGGCCCCCGGCGGGACGACCCGCCGGGGGCTTTTCGGCGTCTCACGCGCCCAGCTTTTCGTCAACGATCGCCATCTGCTCGTCAGTCGGCGTGAAGGGAAGGCTGATCTCCACTATCCTGCCGTCGTAACACAGCGTGTAGGCGTCGCCGCCCATGCTGTACGCCCGCAGCGCGCCCCAGGGCTCAGGGTCGACGCTCTCTCCGCCGCGCGAGGCTGTGCGCTCACAGAATCCGTAGAGCGCGGGGAGCTTTACAAAGGTCGTCGTGTACTCGAGAGCGCCGTGGTCGACGCCGGCCTCGATCCGGTAGTCAGTGTAGTGCTCGTCATACTCGCTTTGTGCGAGCACCAACGATTCGCGCGCGGTTACGCGGTGCGCGTAGCCCGGCATATCGTAGCCGGTCAGGTCGGCAAGGTCAAGCATGAGATATGAGCGATTCTGCAAGGTCTCCCACCAAGTCTCGCCCAACTGACCCACAGCGCCGCGAAGTGCAAAGAGCAGTACAACTCCAACTATAAAGCCGGTCGCGACGCTTACGGTTTCACTCTTGCCCCGCCGTGCAAGGCACTTTTCGACGAAGTTCATGGCACGCAGCGAAATCACCATCGCCGCCAGGTAGAGCACAAACTTGAGGGCGGCTTCCCTGACTTCGACAAACGGTATGCTCACGAGTATGAATACACAGCCGAGGCAAACGGCCAGCAGCGAGACGAGCAACGTCCGCCGGGGCGAGCGGGTCTCCTCCTTCTCGCCGCGAACGGCTGCCTTTAAAGCCCTTCGCCGCCAAAGGTAATAGCTCAGGAGCTCTGCGGCGCATCGCACCGAGGCAGCGGTGGATACCAGCGCGAGAGGAACGGTGAGCAGCTCCGCGAGCGCGGCGACGGGGTCGGATACAATGCGCGCCATACAGTAAACCGCAGCCGCAAGGCATATGGCGAGCAGGCACCAATCAGGCCGAAGCATCCGACGGCGCAGCGCGCGGTGCATGTTCTCAATCTCCACTTCCGGCTCTGTCTCGAGAGGCGGCGCGTCACGCCTCTCGTTGTACAGCACGATGATCCCTCCGCACTGCGACGCAAGCTGCCAGCCGTCGTGCTCGCACATTTCAAAGAACTCGCCCCGGTAGTACTCCGGCATGTGTATGTCCCGAGTGAAATCGGCGTCATAGGTCACGGCGAAGTGCAGCTCACGCGGCTCGTCGCGGCTGTATCGCAGCGACAGCTTTGTCATGCCGTCAAGCATCCAGCCGTGCGCGGCCATAGCCTCAAGGCGCCGCGCTATGCCGTCACGGTCATGGGGCGAATAGCTGATGATTTCACGCTTAATGTTCTTCATCTCCGCTCGCCTCCCCAAATATTTTCCGGTAGTCCTCGGCCTGTGCTGTTATGCGCCCGTATTCGTTTTTCAGCGTCTCGCGGCCAAGCTCTGTCAGCACGTAGCTGCGCCGCCGCCCCTCGACGCGCGTCTCGCAGATAAACCCCGCGTACACAAACTGCTCCAGCAGGTTGTACAGCGTGCCGGAGCCGACAGACACGCGCTCCGCCGTCATGTCCGAGACGGCCTCCAGTATCTCCACGCCGCTGCGCTCGCTATTCAGGCTCAGCAGTACGTAGAACATCTGCTCGGTCAGGGTCTGAAATTTGCTGCGCGGCATTTCATCACCTTCAATCTCGATATTCGAGTTTATGTCTCAAGTATAACCTCGAATATCGAGTTTGTCAAGCGCGGGTCTAAAATCCTGTTGCAAGAGCGGCACGGCTGCGATAAAATAGTCTCAACGAAAGCAAGGAGGACAGAGCATGAAGGTTGCGCTCATACAGCTGCGAAGCACTGACGACAAGGGGTACAATCTCGCACACGCGCGGGACATGATAGCCGAGGCGGCCAAGGACGGCACGGACATAGTCTGTCTGCCGGAGATGTTCTGCTGCGAGTACCGCAACAAGAGCTTTATCGCCAACCAGGAGCCATACGGCGGCGACGCCTGCCGGATGCTCTCCGACGCCGCGCGGGAAAACGGCGTGTGGCTCATCGGCGGCTCCATACCCGAGAGCGACGGAGGCAAGCTCTACAACACCAGCTTTGTGTTCAACAGGCAGGGCGAACTGGCGGCGCGCTGCCGCAAGAGCCACCTCTTTGACATAGCCGTCAAGGGCGGGCAGCACTTCAAGGAGAGCGACACCTTTGCGCCCGGGGACGAGATCTGCACCTTCGACACCGAGTTCGGCAGGCTGGGGCTTTGCATCTGCTTTGACATGCGCTTCCCCGAGCTGGCGCGCATCATGTCCATAGACGGAGCCTGGGCGGTGTTCTGCCCGGCCAGCTTCAACATGACCACGGGACCTGCGCACTGGGAGATCATGTTCCGCTCCCGCGCCGTGGAGAGCCAGGTCTACGCCCTCGGCTGCGCCCCGGCCAGAGACGAGCACGGCAGCTACGTCAGCTATGCCAACTCCATCATAGTCCACCCCTGGGGCAACGTCATAGCGCGCGCGGACGCCGAGGAGTGTATCCTCCGCGCCGAGATAACGCGCGACGAGGTGGAATCCATACGCGAGCAGCTGCCGCTGATGAGCGCGCGGCGCACGGACATGTATACTCTGGAGCGCAAGTAAACTCCCCGTTTTGGTCACATTTATCCCTTTACAAAGCGAAAAATCGGCTATATAATATATCTTGCGTGGGAATTTCCCACGCAAGATTTTTTGTTCGCAGCGCTTCGGAGGAGCTCATGACAGCCAGGCCGGGTTTCACGAGCATCGCCAGCTTTGGCGAGTTTTCCGAATACTACCGGTATCGCGCGGAGCCTGCGGCGAAGCGATACGCGCGCGTATTCACCGCGGCTCAAGGCGGAGGCAGCGCTTTGGGCGCAGGTTCGCGATTCGCGCGGAGAAAAGGTTTACTCACGACGACTTCTGGACGAAAGCCGGGCGCTGCTTTCACAGTATTCAGGGGAGAACAACGGAGCAGGGAGGCAGAAATGACTAAAGACCGCAATGAGAGGATTCCAGGCACCCAGGCTGATGCACTGCGCCGCCGGCGCGAGTTTGCCATACGCTGCGCGGCGTTTGCCGGCGGCGTGGTGATAAACTCCTTCGGCATAGCGTTCATCACAAAGGCGGCGCTGGGCACTTCGCCCATCTCCAGCCTGCCGTATGTGCTGAGCCTGTACTTCCCGCTCTCGCTCGGCGGTTTCACCTTTGTCATCAACATACTGTTCATCGCGGCGCAGTTCGCGCTGCTCGGGAAGGACATCAAGCCCATACAGCTTCTCCAGCTGGCTGTCAACGTGCTGTTCAGCCTGGCGATAGACGTCAGCATGTCGCTGCTGGACTGGCTCTCCCCCACCGGCCTTATAGCGCGCCTGGCTAGCCTGCTCGTCGGCTGCCTGATACTCGCCTTCGGCGTGGCGCTCGAGGTCGCGCCCGGGGTGCTGGTAGTCCCCGGCGAGGGCATAGTCAACGCGCTCGCCAGACGCACGGGCGTGCGCTTCGGCTCCATGAAGGTCATATTCGACGTGAGCCTGATGGTGATGGCCACGGCTTCAAGCTTCATCCTGTTCGGCCGCCTGAACGGCGTCGGCGCTGGGACGGTCATCAGCGCCCTGATAGTCGGGCGCTTCGTAAATATCTTCAATCGTCGTCTTCGCCTTTTGGAGCTACTGCGCGCCATGAGGCCGGACTACGAGGCTGCCTCGCAGGAAAAGCTGGACGATGCGGCCTGAATATATGCGTATAAGCTCCCCCGTCTTGGTCTGCAAAGGCGGGGGAGCATTGCGTATACGTGCCGTTTGAAATCACCTCGAACCTGTGTTAGAATATAATGTCTCTAGCACAAGGAGGGATGAGCGTGAAGATTGTCGTGCTCTGCGGCGGGCTATCGCCGGAGCGGAACGTGTCGCTTTCCAGCGGCGGGAGGATAGCCCTGGCGCTCCGCAGTCTGGGTCACCGCGCGGCGCTGGTGGATATGTACCTCGGCCTGGAGGACATGGATGGAGACCTGGAAGCGGCGTTTGACGCGCCCCTGCCGGACACCTCGCGCGCCGCCGAGAGCGAGCCGGATTTGGACGCAGTACGCGCCGGGCGCAGGCTCAAAGGCGGGAGCCTGTTCGGCGAGGGCGTGCTTGAGATCTGCGCCGCAGCCGACGTGGTGTTTCTCGCGCTGCACGGCCAGTGCGGCGAGGACGGCCGCGTTCAGGCCGCGTTCGACCTGATGGGCATAAGATACACGGGCAGCGGCTATCTTGCCAGCGCGCTGGCCATGGACAAGAGCCTGACCAAGGCTCTCGTCTCGGCGCAGGGCGTGCTCACGCCCGAGTGGAGATTCTACGGCCGCGGCGAGGTCGTGCAGCCGGGCTCCGTGCCCCTCCCCTGCGTCGTGAAGCCGGTGAACTCCGGCTCGAGTATAGGCGTACAGGTGGTGAGCAGCTCAGCCGAGCTGTCCGCCGCCGTAGCTAAGGCGCAGACGCTCGGCGACGGCGTGCTCATAGAGCGCTTCATACGCGGGCGCGAGGTGCAGATGTCCATACTCGGCGGCCGCGCGCTGCCCAGCATAGAGATACGCTCGTCCGCCGGGTTCTACGACTACCGCAACAAGTACCACCCCGGCGTCGCCGAGGAGGTCACCCCCGCCGACATCCCGCCGGAGACCGAGGAGCGGCTTGCAAGCGCGGCTCTTACGGTGTACAATACCCTCGGCCTGAAGTCGCTCGCCCGCGCGGACTTCATCCTCGACGGCGAGGATCGGCTCTGGTTCCTGGAGATAAACACTCTGCCCGGCATGACCCCGACCAGCCTGGCTCCGCAGGAGGCCGCGGCGGCAGGGCTGAGCTATGAACAGCTCTGCCAAAAGATAATTGACCTCGCACTTGAGGAGGATAAGACATGACTGGATTGACTGTGGGCGACATAGCCCGTATTACCGGCGGCGCCCTGCACGGCGGCGACGCCTCGGCAAGCGTGACCGGCGCCGTCATAGACAGCCGCAAGGCCGCGGAAGGCATAATGTTCTGCGCCCTCCCCGGCGAGCGCGTCGACGGCCACGACTACATAGCGTCCGCGCTTTCCAAGGGCGCTCCCTGCGCGCTTGCAAGCCGCGTCCCCGAGGGCGTTTCCGGCGGCGTTATATTCGTCCCCGACGTCGCCTCGGCGATGGCGCGCCTCGCCCGCGAGTGCCGCGAGCGCTTTGCCGGCCCCGTTGTCGGTATAGTCGGCAGCTCCGGCAAGACCACGGCCAAGGAAATGGTGGCCTGCGTGCTCGCCGAGAAGTTCAACACCCTGCGCACCGAGGGCAACCTCAACAACGAGCTGGGCGTGCCTCTCACACTGTTTCGCATAGACGCCGAGACCGAGGCCGCCGTCGTGGAGCTGGGCATAAGCGACTTTGGCGAGATGCGCCGCCTGGGCGCCATGGCGCGGCCTGACATCGCCGTGTACACGCTGATCGGCCGGTCGCACCTCAACAACCTCCACGACCTTGACGGCGTCCTGAAGGCCAAGACGGAGCTCCTCGACGAGATGGACAGTGACGCGCTGATTGTAGTGAACGGTGACGATGCCAAGCTTGCAGCCCTGCGTCCGCGTCAGCGTATGCTTACCTACGGCCTGGAGGCGCACAACGACGTCCACGCCGAGAACATCGACTTCTCCGACGGCGTCAGCTTCGACGCGGTGTGCGGAGATAGGCGAATAACGCTGCACGTCCCGGCCTTCGGCCGTCACCTGGTCAGCGCCGCCCTCGCCGCCGCAGCCGTGGGCATAGAGCTTGGACTGAGCGACGGGGAGATCGCCCGCGGTGTTGCGGCTTATCAGCCTGTCGGACGCCGCACCAGCGTTATCCGCACCGGTGGTATAACCATAGTCGACGACTGCTACAACTCCAACCCCGACTCGGCGAATCTGGCGATAGACTCCGCCTCCGACCTGCCCGGCCGCCTGGTCTGCATTCTCGGCGACATGCTGAACCTGGGCGAGGACAGCGAGAACATGCACCGCGAGGTCGGCGAGCACGCACTCCGCTGCGCTGCCCTGCTGCTGACCACCGGCGAAGCCTCGCGCGTCATGGGAGGCACACACTTTGAAAGCCGCGACGCGCTCATTGCCTCGCTGGGCAATTACATCAGGTCGGGAGACGTGGTTATGGTCAAGGCCAGCCATGCGCTGGAGTTTGAGAAAATAACCGAGGCTCTCAAGGCAATGTTCACATAACATTATGTTAACTATACAAAGAGAAAGGGCGTGTTATCACACGTCCTTTCCCTTTATTACGAAGTGTTATGTAACCTTATAACCTGACCACTGCTCTCAGCCTGCGCGCAACGGCCGCGGCCAGGAGAATTTTCAACAGGTCGGGGATTACGTACGGCAAAACGCAGGCCGTCAGCGCGGCGCCAATGCCTTCCATTCCGCCGAGGTAGCCCAGGGCGTACCAGAGCGTTCCGAAGGTATAACAGACCAACAGTCCGAGGATCATCAATATTATGTCAACCATTCCGTCTCTTTTGCCGCTGTGTCTCAGACCAGCGATGAAGGCCGCCGGCAGGAAGCCGGATATGTAGCCGCCGGTCGCCCCAACAAGCACGCCTAAGCCGCTCTGCATACCTGCGAACACCGGCAGGCCGATGGCTCCGAGCAGTATATACAGTGAGACTGCAGCCAGCGCGCGCCGGGAGCCGAGCACTCCGGCGGTGAGGAATACTGCAAATGTCTGCATAGTAAAGGGCACTGCCGAGGACACCGAGATCCAGGCGCAGACGGATATGAGGGCCGTGGACATTGCAATATACGCCATGTCCCTCGCTGAGTTGCGTGATGCTGTATGCACGGTAACGCCCCCTTTGCCGGATGGCTTGCGGTAAAATAAAAAATCGGAGCAGATGATCTGCTCCGACGTGGTGGGCCTTCAGGGACTCGAACCCCGGACCGACCGGTTATGAGCCGGTTGCTCTAACCAACTGAGCTAAAGGCCCAAAAATGGCCGCCGCTTTTGCGGCGGCCAACGCGTGGCGCCCCCTGTAGGATTCGAACCTACGACCCTGCGGTTAACAGCCGCATGCTCTACCTGTTGAGCTAAGGAGGCATAGAACTCGGGGGGCAAAAGCCCCCCGGTGTTGGCACTGACCTATTTTCCCAGTCCGTCTCCAGACAAGTATCGTCGGCACA
>OJQW01000054.1_pt1 | contig 74285 bp, 68 predicted proteins | sample 1599041 | NCBI WGS metagenome assembly OJQW01 (sample SAMN03922518, study PRJEB24848) | human gut metagenome | isolation source: stool sample | host: Homo sapiens | place: Germany | collected 2010-02
GCGGTGGTTACGGAAAACTGCGTTTTGGGGGTTGACACAGTTTTGCAGGTTTGCCAATCGTGTCTACTCACTGTATAGTTTTAAGCAGATAGAATTTTATACTGCGGAGTATAAGATGATTACAGAAGTCAAATGGGGAAACCATGTCGTGCTTGGTGACCTGGAGCTGAACTTTACTAAGGCCGACGCTACTCCATATAATACGATTGTTCTCGCCGGGGAGAACGGGACAGGGAAGACAAGCATATTAGGTACATTGGCCGACTTTCTGAATGGAGTTTCTTTGAACCGTTCAAGTCTATTTCATATACGTTCAATGGCAATGATTTCACAGCATCTAGGACTACTGATGAGGAGGCGCGCTTGGGATACTATGACAGAATCAACAATACAACAGGTACACATACGCGAATACGGTCAACCATAATTTTAGTAAAGAAAAAATTAATGAAGACGCTGACGACATCAGGCACTATGGCTGCGCATATTCACGAGCTAGGTCTGGGTTCAAAACAAATGCTGTTAAATCAATCGATGCCAACGAACTGGATTCAAATCGCTACTTAAATGATGCGAGCGATGATTATACGTCTATTAAAAGCATGCTGATTAGCGTAGATAGCCAAGACAACAGCAAATGGGCTGAGATATCCAAATTAGGTGTCGCTACTACTTGGGCCGAGTTTTCTCAAACGTCAAAAATGCATCGGTTTGAGCACGCCTTCAACAGTTTAATAGGATTGACACCTCAGGAAGTGAGTTTAAAGTTCTTTTTACAAAGCACGGTAAGCACATATCCCTTGACGACCTAAGCACCGGCGAAAAGCAAATAGTGTTCCGCGGTGCGTATATGCTCAAAAACATCCGCAGTCTCGACGGTGGCATCGTACTTATAGACGAGCCGGAGTTGAGTATGCATCCAAAGTGGCAACAGAAGGTTCTGGAGTTTTACCGAAATCTCTTTAATGTAGACGGCAAAGACAAAATAATAGAGTGCGATAATTTTATTGCCTCCGATACACTATAATATAACCAGGCGGTGCATGAAAGACCATCTTCTTATACGAACCCCAAGACCAATAACCCTATCAACTACAAAACACTGCCTACATATATCAGAAACCAAATAGATCACCCAAATCCTGTTCCCCAATTTACAGAGCAAGAACTCAGGAAATCCATTGAGCTGCTGCGAAAGTTGAGTAAGTAATTACGAGAATGCCCATGTGTCACAAAGCACATGGAGAGGCGTAAATAACGATTCAGGCTCACAGCTGATTCCGTGAGCCTGAACGTCACGCGCTTTTTGCGGAAGCGTTTTCTATATTTTCCTTTTGACTTTGTTTAGCTGGTCTGCTTATATCAATCTGAATAAAAATCTTTAAAAAAGCCAGCGCCGAAAATTGCTTCTTCAAGTTTCGAATACTCGAGTTTTTGCCTGCAAATATATTTTTTACCACCCATATCTTCAATTATGACTTTCACATTAGCGACACCACAATGCGGTTTATTTATGTCCTGTAATTTAAAGCTATTTGCGTCAAGTTTAATTTTCTTTGTTTCTCCTCCTTTCAACAGATATTCACTGTAGGTATCCGCATGAAAATCATTCAGGACAGAGTTTACACATATATTTTTATTTGCATAAAAAATCCGAATTTCCCTAATTGCAATAGGAATCACTCCTATATTACTCAAGAATACTATCGGGCAATAGTATTCTATTGCATCCCACAGAAACAGAATCTTCAGTCGTTTTGATGTGTCTCGTTTAGCAAGGATAAGAGCAACCGCTGTAGCGCACAAAGTCCCAACAGCTGAAAGCAGTTCCCATACGTTCCCAAGTTCAATTGTCATTGTCATTTACGACTTCTCCGGTATTTTAATTACTACAGTAAGAGATTGATACAGTATTAGAAAAAATTAGGTAATATGTTAGTTCAGTAAAATCACTTGATGTTTATATGCCATAATTTCATTACGTCGTATATACTCAACGCATATGAGTACAAGTGGCAAATCCTCACAGCCCCATATAATACCGCCTCACCAAAGCCGCCATCAGCTTGCGCCGCTCGGCGAGGAACTCATCGTAGCGCGAGGCGTCCATGTCCATCACCGACTCGGGGATGCAGTTCTCGGCGAGATTCGCGCGTAGCAGTCCGGCGTCGGTGATATTACCGAGCGCATACGCCTTTGTCTCGCACTGCTCAACGGCTTTCTTGAAGTACACGCACGGGGCATCGTCGCTGATTGCTTTGTTCACCTGAGTGTCTAGGTATATGTAGTTTGCCACCTGATTGTAGCGCGTCCTGCTGTCCACGCCGCTCTTTTTCAGATATGCGCGCGGGAAAATGTGGTGTATGTCCCCAGCGCCTTTTATCAGGTCAGCAGCCTTCAGGCCGTTCATAAAGAGCGAGTTGCAGTTCAAATTCACCTGCGCTGCCAGGAACACGTTGAAGGCAGGGCTGTTCAGAGACGATATCTCCAGATTCTGCGGCAGCGTCACTGTCCAGAATGTGTCGGACAGCGCCGAGGCCTCAGTTTCAGCCAGAAATGTCACGAAGCCCTTCTCCTGTATGCTGCGCATATCCCTGTCCATCTGTGATTCAGGCGAGCCTATGTAGCGAGACGTGAGTATGGAGAGCACGAACCACTTCTGGACGTATCGCTTTATCTGGTCTTTCGCTATCTCGCCGGATTCGTTGAGCATCAGATACAGCGTGTAGGCAAAGTCCAGCGTCAGCGCAGAGTTGAGCTGCTTGCGCGAGATGAAGTCGCAGCCCTTTATGGCGAGCACGAACTGCGTGAAATTGTACTCGTTGATAAAGTTCGCAATACCGCTGCTGAGCCGCTCGTAGGAGTCCGCGACTATGTCCTCGCGGTATTCCTTCGTTTCAAAGTCTCTGCCTGAGAGCAGACTGACGAGGTCGGCGAGCTTGCCGCGCCGGAACTGGTGCATAAACGAAACACGGAGCATATCGCCATAATCCGGGTCATAAATGTCGTCGTGGTCGTCTTTCAGCCAGACTATTTTGGCTGCGTACGGCGAGGCCATGAACTCCGCGTCATGCCTGAGCTGGTCGTAAAACTCCGGCTTTGCCGCCAGATGGCAGAAGTAGTCCACAGTCTTTCGCATGATGCCACCACCGTGCCCACTGTCCGAGGCCATCTTGGACATTACGAAGTCCGACTGGCTCAGCGCCGTACCCTTGGAGTTTATGCGGATGAATATCTCCGTGACCTCGTCTATGTCGAGAGTGTGCGCCAGCTCTATGACGCCGATCTGGCGGTTTGCAATGCCTTTGAGGTCGCTTACCGCGCGGTTTATCTCGTTGGGGGCCACGCCCTTGTTCTCTTCGCAATACTGTATTGCAAAGTTGAACGAGTCGAAGTCCGGCTTGAAAAGCAGCGAGATGTCCGGTATCCATCGCTTGTCCTTCAAATGTGAGGCGTCCTGTACGGCGAAGCGCTTGCGCTCGTCTGTCGCAAGCGGGTTGAATGCAATCTTGATTCTGTCCCTGTTGAAGTCCTCATCGAGCACCTCTTCCCCGGCGATTGCCGCCATGAGCGCCGTAATGCGCTGCTGACCGTCAATCAGCACTTTTTTGCCGTTCGCCCTCCCGCCGTCCTTGGTCTTGACGTCCGGGTTCTTCCATGTGATTATGTACCCCGTCGGGTAGCCCTGGTACAGCGAGTCGATGAGGTCGCGCACCTGACTGCGCTTCCAGACAAACGGGCGCTGTATCTCGGGTATGACGAAGTCCTCAGCCTCTATCATGCCAAGAATAGCGCTGATTGTGTATTGCATAAGCGTGAATTTCTCTCCGGTCATTGTGGCGGCCTCCAAATTATCTCCGTTTTCTAAATTCGTTTCTCTCCGCTATTTTACCGAGCCTGACAAGCCTTGCGGCAACGCCATCCATGGAGCGTCCCATAGCCTCGCAAATCCTTTGGGCGCTCCACCCCGCATCAAATATTCGGCACAGCTTTTCGTCCGCGCTCTGGCTCCATGCCTTTCCTGAATTGGGCGGTATATCGCTGTCGCCAGTGATTGGATGCATTGAAAGCGCAAATACCGCTGTGTGCAGAGCGCGTATGATATCGGGCTGATTGCAAACGTTGTCGTCATCCAGCACCTCGCCAGTCAGAGGATTGACCCCGTCGGCGAGCGTCGCCAGCAGTTCTCGCGCACGTTCGATGTCCATGGGCTGACCTCCTTCATTGTTTCTCTTTATTATGCGCTCAATGCTTTAGTCCACCGGAAAACACAGTGAAACATTGTACCAACTTAATGTATGCCGCTCATTCCACACCCAACGCCTTAAACACTGCGTCCTCTGGACTTTGATAAAAGATTAGATTAAAGTGTCCGATAAGCTCCGACGGCACTGACCCTAAATCTGCGGCTGATGTTATTGGCAGAAGCACCTTTTTTGCCCCGCTATCAAGGCACACCTGAAGTGCATTTGCCAGTTCATCCACCTTAATCATTGTTCCGGCAATGCTAATTTCGCCTAAAACAGCAAGGCTGCTGATTGTTGGTTTACCAAGAGCGATCGAACAAAGAGCAATCAGGGTGGGAAGGGTAAGCCGTTCAGTCATGCCGATTCCCTGCAAATCCTGATAGTTGATGATGTAGTCCTTTGTAGTTGTGCTGATTAATCCGCTGATTCTGTTGGCATTAGCCTTCAGATAGTTGAAAGCGGTATTTACTGCTTCTTTGTTTTTTGAATCGGAACCAAGGCCCGTACGCTCAAGCTTTCCGTTGCCGGGCAACATTTGTGACTCCAGCCTGAACACACCAATCATGCCAGATTTCCCTTGTGAAACAGTGTAGACTTGTCCCGGATTGCACATTCCCTCGGGGATAAGCTTCCCACCGCCCTGTTCCGGCACGCTGACATAAAATTCTTCAAACGTTTCCACATCAACGTACGAGAAATTTACGTCGTAGAACTCCATACCCCCAAGCTTCTTGAGTTGTTCCTTGACGCGCCTACGCATTTCCAGAGAGATTTTCAAAATCTCCTCCAGTTGATCCTTGGTGTATTCTCCATCAGGGTATAGCAGCTTGATAAAGCCGTCTACCATCTTGCGAACAGCTATAGTATCACGCTGATTTAAATTCTTTCCAAGACGGAAATACTTATCCAATTCGTCCCCATGCTGTTCTTTACGCAGTTCCCTAATAAACTCGGCAAGATAATCCGTGATAAAGCCATAATCATCTGTAAAGTGCTCCGGTCTAAACTTGGGTATCTCCCACCCAGGTATGTAGCAGTGGATTCGGTCAAGGAACGCTGTGTCAATTCCCATCTCAGGTGGAAACGGATCAAAAAGACTGGATGTTTTCAGCAGCACATCCACACTCTGATTGATGTTGCCGATGAACACCATTGAGGCGCTGGCAGCCTTTTCTTCTTTACCTCGGGCAAAAGAACCAGATGCCATATAGTCCTTCATAATCTGGATGCCATCCTTATCTTTGAACCGGATTCCGGCAACCTCATCGAAAGCGACACAGTCCCAAAGTCCTACCAGCCCCACAGTCTTCCTGCCCATGTTATAGAACAGATTCGCAACGGTTGTCTGACCGCCGGAGACAAGTATGCTGTTGGGTGAAATCTCCTTATAGATATGAGACTTACCAGTACTGCGAGGCCCCAACTCGCAAAGGTTGAAGTTGTTTTCAACCAGCGGCAACAGACGAGCCAGGAGAAGCCAGCGCTCGCGACTGTTGAATCTGTCTGGTTCCATGCCGATAGAGCGCAGCAGTATTTCTATCCAGGCTTCTTCGGTAAAGATTTTGCGCCCTTTTTTAAGCTCATCTATATCCACATGGGGCATCTGAATGGGAGTCAGCTTGTGAATCAGGATTGGAGAACGATGCTTGTCTTCCTCCACATATTCGTATTCAAGTTGAACAATACACCAAATCCCGCCGCAGAGCAGCCGGTCATACTTGGTAGGATATTCTTCTGAAATTGGGATATTCTTAACGCCCAGATTGGAGAATTCTGACTCATAGCTGTCCGTTTTGATATTCAGCGTAACAGTGATTTTATCAATCACGGTATAGCTGCCGCACTGACGCAAAACAGATAGGATTTTCTGCGACTCGTCGGGGCGCACAAAATTATCTGCAAGAATTCGCTTTACGTTCTCTACGCCTTCTTCAACAATTTCCGGGTCATCAGAGCTGCAATACTGCCCCAGAAGAAATTCCAGAACATAGACGGGAACATTTGCCCCTTCTTTGATCTTCTTTGTGAGGCCTTTCCGGACGATCCTGCCGTCGAATACCTGACGCAGCTTGCGGTTGATCACCGCATTTGCGTCCTCGACGGCATTCTCTTCAATGTAATCGCTCATCCTCAAAAACCTCCTTTACAAATCAAATCCAAAATCATCTGCGAAGGCAATGTCGATATGGAACTCTACTTCCTCCGGCACGTCCGTATCGTTTGCAATGACTAAGCGGTATATCTTTTTGCTGTCATAAGCTCCTGCTTTCAGGTTAAAGCGCACCCGGAAGACGCGCTCAGACGCATTCAGGCTGGTTCGGTCTGCAATTACCGTCTGTCTGTCGCTGACCGGAACGCCTTCATCATCTGTCATGTAGATCGTATAGGCGCAGGGCTGCACTTTGTCGCCAACCGGCTGCCGCTGGAAGAAGTCGAGAGAGAACAGAAGGTTTGATACCTTCCGGCTCTCGCTGAGCAGCTTTACCTCGGCGTTCGTAACCTCAACATACTTCTTGCTGCTTGTGCGGAGGTTCTTGAATGCGATAACCGGAACGCAAAGCTCTTGCAAGCTCACGCCGCCATGCACATAGTTTTCGCCTCCACCGGAGATCTTGATTCTGGTGGAATCCTGCGGTGTATATCCTTTAACCGGTGTGCCGCTGATCTCACTGTCAAGCTGCACTGGCAGCAGATATTCACCCGTTGCAGATGGCTCGGTCAGGGCATAACGTCTGCCTACCTCGTACACTTTCCCCGTGAAGGTACTCTTGCTGATTTTGCCCCCTTCGGTGAGAGGACGGCAAGTATAGAGAAATCCGTGGTCGGACGTGATAAAAATATCCGTCCCCTGCATATCATTGACGATAATGCGAAGAATATTGGCAATCTCCTGAATGGCATCCTCGCAAGCCTCGAAGACCTTGTTCTCCGTCGGGGCTCTATCGCCAATGGCATCTATGGTGTTGTGATAAATGTAGACCACTTCTTTGCCGCTCACGAGCTCCCTGCGTTCGGGTCGCTTCATGCTCAGCACATCGTTATACTGGATTGCAACGCTGTTTGGATTGCCAGCGCAGAGGACTTTCTCACGCTCCTGTGTGGAGCTGGTAGGAAGTTCCTCCACATAGGCACCCATATCCTCATCAACACTGATCTTGCGTCCGGGCAGCAGAGCCGCCATACCAAACTTGGTGATGGATGGGAAGATTGCTTGCATTGCTTCGAGCTTTGCCGTTCCCTTCGTTGTGCGTATCAGGGTATCGCACAACTCCGCTGCGACTTCATAGCGCAGAGCGTCTGAGATAATCACAAAGGCGCGGGTATTCTTTCCGGCAAGGGGTCTGATATAGCGGGAGTAGAAATCGCGCTGTTTGCCAATCTCAGAGACATAACCCAGTGAAGCAAGGTTGTCGGAGATCGCATTTGCCCAGCAGCCGGTCAGTTCCTTGAGATACCAGTTCTGATACAGCCCTTCCACATACTCCACCGCTTGTTTTAGCTTATCCTCCAAAAGCGGGTTGTTGTCCTTGAGAGTGCAGCCGAAAGCATAATGGAAACGGCGATAGAAACTGTCCATTTCGTAAGCATTCTCCGTATAGAGCTTCCAGACAGCCTTTGGTTCCACAATATGAAAACCGGCGGCGTTGTTCTGATAGAACTCCTGCATCTTTGCTATAAAATAAAGGCAGTCATAATAATAACTGAAATGCTCGATCCAACCGGAAGTACGGCGATTCTCCACCGTTTTCAGAATCAGGTCAGGCCTGACCACCTGCTCAGCCACATCGGAGAAGAAGCGTTTCAGGATAACCTCGTGGATCGACGGGAATATGTCGCCCGTCAGCAGAGTTTCAATTTCCTGCCTGTCAAAGCGGGCAGGAAGCTGCAATTCCTGTTCTACGGTGCGGCACAAATCCCAGAGCGTGGTGTTGTCTTCCCGGTTGCGCCATTCATGGACAATGCTGTAACAGTATGCCCGGTTGGGCTCAGAAATGAAGCGTTTCAATCCTTTGAGAACGCTGGGATTCATGGTCTGCGCAAGGGCAGTCAGCAGCACATGGGAGGCGAAAAAGCCGAGGGGTTTGTCGTCCTCATGAATGAAACCGGTGTATTTTCGCACGAGCTGCCAGAAAGCTTCAATGTTGCCGAATCTCTTGATATTATTCAGGACGGCATTATTTGCCTCGTCCAGTCCGGCAGAAAGCACCGCAATGAAGACATCCTGTGCAGAGCCGCCGGAAAGGCCGGCGAGAACAGCCATGATGTCAATATGGAGCTGCAACGGAGTCTGATATTCCCGTCCGATCTTGCGCAGCCTTGCCACTCGGTCTTTGTTATCAAAGAATGTTGGATACAGCTTGACCGTCCGGCGCATGACCGGACTGGCACTGATGTTCAGTTCACTCATGAGGATCGAGTAGTAATCTGCCCGGAACTCTTCGCTATACAGCTCAATATCACGCAGCCAGTTGTCCTGCGGGGCAGCGTAGGAAAACGGGTTGTAGATGAGATAGTTGCCGGTGGGGTCGTCATGGAGCAGCAGCTTCTTCACGGCAAAGTTATTCGAGCCGGTGAGCTTGATGATATTCACGCCGGGCAGATCCAACTCGTCCAGCGTTTCTTCAAACTCCCGGTCTTCGTCCTGCCAGAAGATGATCCTGCGCTGGTAAAATTCAGGCAAGGGGGCGGCGAAACGCTCCTTGAGGTTAAATTGTATTGATTCTGTGGACATTGGTTTTCTCCAATCTTGTCTTCTCAATCAAACAGGCAGGGTTCCCGCGCTTTTGGCCGCAGTAACTTGAACTTTCAACTCGTCAATCAGCGTTTGTTTTATTTCTGGCCAAGTTATGTTTGCATTGCTGACAAGTTCTTTCTGGCATCGCATCAAGCATTTTTTCAAAACGCAACGCACATACTCTTCAAGAGAATACAGCTCTGCCTGCGATATATTAGTACCATCACCTTCGTGAAGAGACTCAGAGCGAAAACGATAGAACGTTATCATATCACTATATATTTTTGTAATCTCAGTGGGCGATGTACCAGCCAATACAGCAAGACGATTTGCTAATTTCTGTTTTTTCCCTGTTGCGTTCCTTTCTAGTAATATCATTTCCAGAGCCGTTGTATACTGTTCAAAACCTGTTGGCACGTCAATTTGTTCTAGTCCCCATATAAACTCGTCAATGCTCGGCTTCAAAAGATTAAATGGTCTTCCGACGTAATTTACAAGAAATTTATTACAGACTATGGCATCATCTGCGGTGAGGATATACTTACGCTGATCAATGATGTTCCGACTTCTGTTTTGATTTTTGTTATGAACATTATTATTCATCAGCCCAAGCGTTTTATATGAAAAATCAAAGAAGACATCATATAACCCTATGTTTCCCTTTTGGAATAAATGTAGAAGTGAAAAAATTTCGTATAGATAGGAAGTTTCTTTGTCCTGATACGGTTCTAATTGATCGCAGCACATAGGCCCCGACATTGGAATTACAACATTAGGGACAATGGTAGGCCCGTCAATTTGAAATATATCATGTTTCTTTAGGCAAATAAAAAATTCTCCTCTATTATTTTCCAAACGTGAACCCATATATTCAGTATTGAGATTTCCCTTTGCATCTGTAATTTTATCTTTGACCGGAAGATCATCTAAGTAAACCTTGTCAAGAGTGTAGCCGTTACCTATATTCAGGCCAAGAATGCTTTCGTCGCAATACATAACGATTGCAAATATATCAACATTGACATCAACCATACCCTTTTCCTCCTTTACTTAATCTTCGCCAGCACGTCCGCAAAGAGCACGTAGTTGTGCTTCACACCATCATCGAGGTCGATAGAGATATTCTGATCGGCAAGGTGATGGATTTTTTCTTCGTATTTCTGGATCTCCAAAGACTGCTCTTGAAGTTTCTTTTGCTGCTTCGTCAGCTTTACCCGCTCTGACCCGGAGGTGTGTTCCAGCGCATCTGCAAGATGGGTAAGCTGGGTGCGGTAACGCTCCTGCTGCTCGTGGACATAGTCGGTGCGCATCCGGGCAAGGAGGTCGCTCTGATACCGGTGCATATAGATCAGTGCCTTGAAGCCGTTCTTCTTGCCGCTGTCAAAGAGCCAGTAGATGGGGCGTTTCTGGTAGGTCTTGCAGTGGTAGGCATAGAAGTCGTTCAGGAAGTAGCTGCGGATGACCTCGCGGGGTGTACCCTTGCCGCCAAGCGCGTCGGCGATGAACTTGAGGTTTTCTTCCAGCATATCGCTGCCGTAGACTGCCTCAACCCACTTCACAAAGCGTCCGGTCATGTCGTCTTCGAAGTAATCGTCGTCGCAGATGGGGATGATGTTGTCGGCATCCACCGGGAAGGTTAGTTCCTTCCACTCGCCGCCTACGTTGATATAGGTATACTCCTTGCTGACGCCAATACTTATGCCGCCAAAAGTAATGGCATTGCCGTGTTCATCTACGAGGCGATCTTTCCGATATACATCATCCCAATCCCCGCCAGCGTAAGCAAGCCCCTCTACATCCAGTGAGTACCGCCCGAACATGCAGCCTACGGCGTAGGAGATCAGGGAGATGATCTCATCCCGCTTAATACGGACATAGTTACTGCCCTGCATGGACTCCGGCACGTCATCCTTGGTGTCAAAGATGCGGTGTACTGTCACATCATTGTCCGCTACCTCCGGGGTCAGCTCGTCATGCAAGCTGTAGATGTCGATGAAAATGCGGTTCAGCTCATTGAAAAAGAACGAAACAGGTCCCCCGTTTCCGAACAAAATTCCTTCTGGAACATATCTGCAAGAAAACATACCAGAGGACACTAGTCCACGTAATCGCTTCCTTGAAATAATAGGTTCTTTCACGAAGACGGTAGTTTTTAACAGTTGTTCTTACTTCAAATCCATCATTTTCCAAATTTACTATTGTATCAAAATTCCCGTACCATTTTCTCATATAGCCACCAGAAGTAACAGGAAACCACTTTAATCCAGATGCGACCATATCATCATGAGATTTCATAGTGAACCCAATCTTTTCGCTTATAACTTCATGCCAAAGTCTTAAAAATCGATCATTGTCACCTGTCAAAACACCTTTTCGCGTTTCTCCAGGAAAATGCTCCCCATCAGTAAATGCTCGAATAGCAAATTCACTAACCCAATATGCCACCGGCGAGCCGGGGATTTTGGAGAAGTTGGATTGCGGGGATTCATGAAAATAGCCGCAATTAGGATTGGCGATGGCTTCCAACACCTTTTCCTTCTGTACTTCCATACCTCCCTTAAAATCAGATAGCCGGAAATATAAGCCCGGTTCAGAGGCGTTCTTATTTTGCAGTACAAAGGAACAGAGCGGGACAGTCGCTTCCTCAAAAGCGGAATATTCCATCTGAATCAGTGTTGTAATATTCTTGTTACGGATAATATATTCCCGCAGCTTTTCATACGTTTTGATGAACATCCAGACAAAGGGTGTCATAAAGCCGCAGTATCCGTTCGGCTGGCAAAGTTGCAGATCTCGGTAAATGAATACACTGAACAAATCGCCGGAATAGTCCTTATAATTATCGTTGATATAATCTTTTAGCTTCGGGTTGTATTTGTTTAGATAGGGGGGATTGGTGCAAACGACCGTGTACTTTTGGGATAGCACCCGCCGGTAATTCCAGTTGTTCAAGGTAGCTTCATAGTCCATATTAAACAGTGTCAGCGCTTCCGGCTCCTGTGGCTGGTCTGGAAGTGTCTTCACCTGTACCAGAGAACCAAATTCCCATAGCTCCGCATCAGAATGCGAAGGTGTGTAAACTTGAGGCTGGACGCCGCGGTTGAGAAAGCGCCGATCATATTGCCGTGCCTTCATAATCACAGCAAAATTTGCAAGCTGGATCGCACGCTCATCAATATCCAATCCAAAAAGGTTGTTTTTGACAATCTCAGATGCCGCATCCCGCTCACTATAACCGCATTCCCTATAAATTTCCATCAGCACATCAAACGCATACACCAAAATATGCCCGCTGCCTACGCAGGGGTCAAGAAAGATCAGCTCTTGTGGTGCGATATTTTGTTTGATGTTTTGAAATTTACCACTTTTCGGCGCAGCTAGAAATGCAAGTTTCTCCCGCAACTTACTTTCCGGATGCCGTTCAATCCAGTATTTGCCCAATGAATTATCAACCATATAGCGCACAACCCAGTCAGTAGTAAACAGTTGAGTTGCAGCGGGTATATCTTCCCGAGTAACTGCACTTTTGTTGATGTTCACAACTTCATTGTGCTTTTCTAAACCGTAATACTGGTACAGCCAACCGATGATCTGCACCTGATTCGTCCAGTCCTCTTCGGGAATATCCGTGACCATGCGACCCAGAACGCTGTCGGCTTTCAGGATGTTGTTGGGGAACAGCAGCTCGGTATAGCCGCCCATTTTCTCAAACATCCGGGGCAGAGCTTCGTTCAGGGCATTGCACTGGGTCAGCAGCAGATAGCGGTAGAGGCCTTCGGTATGGTTAATCTCGATATACGAGGCAATCTTGTCCTTGTCCAGTCCCGGTAAATCCATATGCAGCGCGTCGCTGAGGATTTCCGGCTTGAACGCGCCGGTGCTGTCTGAAAAGACACGGATGTGGCTGGGCAGATAGTTGTTGACCTCCATGAAGCGCAGGGCGATAAAGCGGTTGAACCATGTATAAGCAACCTCTTCCATGACCTGAGCATATCCCTTCCGCTGGATCTGTGCCACAAGCTCCCTGCGCTGCTTGCATTCCTCGGAGGACAGGGCGCGGCCTCCAACGGTCACGGCATTTGCTTCGCCATAACCTTCTTCGGTAATTCCATATTGATAAGCCCTTTGCGATACCTGTGCAATCAGTTCCGTCCTTGCCCATATCGCAAATTTCTGTATGGCAGATTTATTCATATCATTATCCCCAATTTATGAAGCTGATTTCAGCAAGTTATTCCCTCTCCTCAAAATCCACAAGCTTTTTTGCATAGAAGCCACTACAACTTGAGTAGCGGAAATTCCAACCGAGGATTCTGAATAGATCGGACTGTTTATCTGGAATATCCCGTTCATCAGTATTGACGGTGATGTTTTGTAGGTATTTCATTTCAAGTAAGAACAGAGCCGCTAATACATAGAGCACATTTCTTTGACAGCCATCCTTGATATTTGCGACGCGACCATGCTTAATGTTGGTAAAGGCGTGCCACCAAAAAAGAGATTGGCCTGGCTGATCGTTATTCCAGCTATAGAATGGCTTAATCACCATTCCATTCATCAGGATCTGAACCTCTTGATTTAAGATGTCTGGGTAATCCTCTATCACTGCTCTATAATATTGCGTAATTCTTTCGGCTGCCGAGGAAGAGCAAAACACTTTGAAGAATGAATCTAATTCTGCTCCGATCATCTGTATGAGCCCAGCATATTCATTGGAGTAGGCCATTGCATTATCGGCTGATAATGCAACATAGTTCAGTGTATGTATAAACTTTTCTTCCAGCATTAGGTAGTACGCCCAGTAGTCACGAAGAAATTGCTCACGATTCATAGCGTTGCCCTCCCTTAGCTGATCTGGATGCCGTCGCAGCTTTCCAGCGTCTTCATCAGCTTATCTCGGATTCCCTCAACATACTTGTCAATGTCCTCTTTGGATTGCAGACGCTTGACGGAGCATAGGTCATACCGGCGAACAGAGGTGATTTTTTTTGGCTTGGATGCCGGAGACCCAGTCGTGGCACCCAATTCTGGATGGGCCTGATGGTTATCAGCAGCCAAGACCTCCATCCGGCGGCAGATATTTTCCTTGTAGTTGAGAAGCTGCGTGACCATCGCGTCCAATTCTGTGAGGGATGAAGCTTCCTTTGCCGCTTCTCGCTTGCCAACGAAATAGTCGTCTGCCTGACGCAGCAGAGCCGTCGCGTCATTGGCTTCGGAAGCTAGCTGGTGAACATCCTGCATACACTGGCGAACATTCTCTAAAACTTCATCCCTCTTGATATCCAGCAGATTGTTGTAGGCAGCTTTCGCTTTGTGGATCAGCTCCGGCAGCTCACCGATGCGGTTATAGGGCTTCGGCATGGCAAGGATCGTTGAAATCTGACGGAAGACATCCTGCGCGCCGGCATCAGTCGCAAAGTAGTCGCGCTCCTTGCTGATTTTCTCCATCTGACGCCGGGCTTCGTCATAGACGGGACGTTGAGACTTGAAGAACAACTCCACGCCCTCCATATCTTCGATAGAATCCAGAAGGTCATCCTGTTTTTGCACCATACGGGAGAGAAGCGCCACGTTGTCCTTGCGCTGGCTCAGCACGTCGGCGGCAAGGTTACGAGCGGTTTCCACAACTTCCCGTTCCGGGTATCTCACTTGCTTATAGGCTTGCAAAAGCTCATTGTAGTGCTTCTCTTTTTCCTCGAAGGTGGTCAGCACAAACCGGATCAGTCCGTCTTCATCGGAAGGAATGTCCATTGCGCCGAGATAGTCCCGGAGGAAGTTGATGCTCTTTCTCATCAGGTCTTCCGAAGGGGCAATCCGGCGGGTCACAATCGCTTTGTCAATCTCTGACCGTTTGCGCAGATAGTCCACGAGTCTGCGCTCATCCTTACCCACAATCGCGCCGCCGTACTTGATCGAGATCTTCTGCTGGGCAATGAGACGGGCAACCAGAGCGGCAATGTCGATTTCCCGCCAACCATAGGGGATTGCGCTGTATCTGCGCTGCACGTCACCCATAGAAGTTGTGAGCATCTTTGCGTTTTGCAGTTCCAGCCATTGGCTGATCTCGTTCAGGGCATCCTCGTTGTTCGAGCCGGTCCCGGCAAAGGCACCCTGCTCATTGTCCGTCCCGTTGAGGATCGCAAGGATGTCCGCATCGCTTTCAACAAACTTGTTGACCATACTGAGCTTGGAATACACGCTCTCAACCAGACCGTTCAGGGCGGCATCCAACTTGTCTTTCGCGTTGCCAGCCTTGATGTCCATGACCTCACCATGAACCACAACCTTTGCGTCTACAATGGCTTTCTCAATATAGCCTCGCGCCCGCTCTTCAAGTCTGCGGGCTTCTTGCTGCCGCTTGCGGATAATATCCTGAATGCTCTCCGGGAGCTGGGAGACGTTTTTCTGCTTGACATACTTGCGGATTTTCATCGCCTGTTCCAGTTCCTCGAAGTACGGGGTTTCATTGGAAAGGACGACAATCGCTTCGTTATTTACCTGAGAATCCATAATCAGCCGCGGATCCGGTGCACCGTAGTAGTCACTGGCTATCGTAACAATCCGCAGCCGCATCCCACCGGAGGCAGAGCCGTTCAGCGTCTCGTCCACATACTGGTCATAGGCAAAATCATACTTGCCATACTTAAACTTCTTCGCCGGATAGATTTCCCCAAACACCGTCTGGGCGATGCTCGCTGTCACCTGTGCGCTGTCTACAACCGTGTTGCGGATGTCAATGGCAATGTCCTGTTCTTCGTCGGTCAGGAAGGCATAGGTGTCCCCATTGCGGGAGATATAGTTCTGAGACAACAGACGTTCAAGGGACTCCGTGACAGATTTCCTGAGGGCAATCTTATCGGTGCGAATGTCGTCGATCATCAGAATAGAAATGTTGTCGATATTTGGTTTAATGTCATTATCAATATACCGAACTAAGTACAGCAGTTTCAGGACGTTTACATCCTGCTGTTCCAAACCGTCATGGTGGTCAGCCGCATTCTGACAGCGGTCAATCACGCGCCGGATAGCACTCTCAAGGAAGGTGTGGACGGTATCATAGAAGAGGTGGAAGGGGACAAGGGCGTTCTCGTCCTTATCCTGCACCTTCTGCGCTGCCTCCTGGAAGCCGGAGAGCATAGACCGTTCGCCACCGGAGAGGTGCTTACCGGAATTGCCGTGTTTTCGGATCTCCGCAAGTACCTTCTGGATGATGATAAACTGGTATGGAACAAAGGGAAAAGTGTCAGAAAATTCCGCAGCGTCCGTAAAACCTTTGATGTCCAGCACTGGATTGTTGAAGATATAGAGGTTTTTCAGGACGGCGTGTTCCTTGTCATATACCATGCGGAGAAGCTGGTCTGCCTCTTCGGTCTTTGCCAGCACACGCTTTTTGATGACCTCATCAACGGAAGAAGAGGACAGACTGAGGCGGGTGTTGAAGCGTCCCTGAATCTTGGAAAAGTCATCACCGGAGATATGGACAACGGAGTCGATCGCCTCCTGGCTCGTAACCATAACCCAGACTTTCCCCATGCAGCGGGTTCCGATTTCTTCCACAAGGGATTGCAGATTGATCATCAGATCCCCGTCGTCACCGATATACTGACCAACCTCGTCCACCATAAACAGCAGCCGGAAGTTCTTGCCTTTTCCGTCCACATATTCTTTGATGTCCGCAACTAGCTGGGCAATACTCAGTTCATTCGTCTCTTCACCGTTAAACCAGTTCTGGGCAGCCTGTTCGCTCATACCAAGAACAGATTGCAATACTTCTACAATATCGTCCTCAAAGAAGGCAAAGGAGTCACGCGTTTCCACCCACGGTGCACCATTGATTTCTTCAAAGGCAGCAAGGAACTGCTCCGTCTTGCCCTGCTTTTCAATAAAGCGTTCCAGCTTGGCGATCTTCAAATCGTCCCCATAGAAGCCGCAGTGATTATAGAACATTTTGGCGAAGACGCGCAGGACAGCAGTTTTGTCCTTTGTGATCGGGCCTTCAATATCGATGTTAAACAGAATGGACTCCGTAGGCACCGAGACGCACTTAACCGCAGTGGCGTACATCATGGGATCGTCAAACTTGTCCTTGAAGTAGTCCATTGCCTCCTTGCCGCATACCTCCTTGTTTTCAAGAAGGTAGGAGAGAATTTTTAAGAAGTGAGATTTACCACTTCCAAAGAAACCGGAAATCCAGACACCGATTTTATCGGTGGGATAGTCGATAGCTTTTGAGTAGTTGTCAAAGAATGTACGGAAATGCCTGCGCAGCTCCTTCGTGATGATATACTCACTCAGCTCTTGCCGCAGACTATTGTCGTCGTTCTGGGAAACCTTAATTACACCGTTAATATCTCGGTTGATGTCCTTTTGGAACATATTTTGTATCTTCATGGTTCTTGCCTCCGTTACAGCAGATTAAAAGCCCGGTAATAGTGACCGTCCAGAAACTCGTTAAAAAGAATGAGCGTCTGACCGTTGAAGCTACCCGGATAAAACATCACAATCGGAATGTCCTCAAAGAGATGCTGCATACTGTCCAGCATCTTGTGAGAGCGCATTAATGGGTAGATTTTTCCAATGCCTGTCATGAACAAAACGTCCTGTCCCTTCACATGAGGGGAGTAGTCCATCCTTGTCAGAAGTGCCTCCGGCGTTGCGATCTTTTGCAACTGGCTGAGAAGGTAATCCTTCCCACGCTTTTCCTCCAATCCGGGTACAGAGCGAAGGATGCGCTTATCTTCCAGCAGGGAAAGGAAGATTTCATAGAGGTCGCACTCGATAATCCGGTAGGGGGTGTTCGCCTCTGCTTTTAACCTTCGGATATAATCCTGAACCACAATCTCGTCTTTGGGGTCATAGCAGAAAACATGGATGCCCACCTCATTGCTCAAGCCCTTATTGGCGAGGAAACTCGGATCAGAAATCCGGTCTTTGATCCGATCCAGCTCTTGTTTTATCATGTCCATGACCGCCTCCTATCGAAAACAATTAAATGCTGGCAGAGCTTCATAATCGTTGTTGGCTTTGATGCCTTCTTCCAGCTCTTCGCAGAGCAGAACCGGATTCAGAGTAGTCGCTCGTATCCCATCCAGATATTCTGTTTCCACCAGCATCCGCACCAGCACGCTTTTGATTTTTTTGACCGTGTTTTCGCTCCATGCCGCGACAGAATCATTCTGCGCCTGAAGCCGGGTAAAGAACGCATTCAGGTCTTTCCGTGAAAAACTGAAATCCTGATTGCTGTATTTCTCTCCGATAACCTGTATCATAAATTCCCAGACCAAACGGTTATATTTCATGATCGCATAGAGGTTGATCTGCTTTGCAATTTCGCTGGGTGCGAATGCAAGCTCATGCACAAGCTGCCCGTTGCCCAGCGCATCCAGACGTTTATAGCAAGCCCTCGCCAGCCGAGAAACCTGACGCTCCGTAGGGTATTGAAAAAGATTGTCCTTTTTGATTATTTCGATTGCCTCTTCAATGGTTTTGCCGTCAATGTAATATTTCGCGGCAATCCTGATCTCATAGAAGAGGAATTGCTCAGCCGTTAGGCTGCCGTTATATAAATGCGCCTGATCCATCATTATATCTCCGTTTATATAAATATTTCTTGTCATACATCTTTACATAAACTAAAAGTAGGACTCGGTAGTGTTTGCCATAGACGTTGCAATATTTCAGAGTTATATAGCTTGATTTCATGCCTCTTATCTCAGCAACGAGCAGATAATTATATTGTACCAAGTTTTACTCTTTCTTTCAACGATATTACCTGAGCAAAAGGCATTTATCTCTAAGGTTGTTCTGCCATAACTGAAATATATTCTATAAAAAATGCCTACATATCGGCGCAACGAGGCTTATGGCAATTGCTTCATTTGAGTCGTTTTCAAAACCTATATTCAGATACTAATTAGTGAAGACAAAGGTTGCGCACGAGATGGCACTAAGATAGAATATAGTCAATAATGAACCGAAGGATGGGTGACGGCATGGCTAAAAGAGACGGCGGCATATTCGGCGGGCTTTTCGACTTCAACAATGATGGCCGAACGGATGCGGGCGAGGAGTGGATAGCCTACCAGATTATGCAGGAAGTGATGAAGTCACCGGACAGCGAGCCGGAACAAAGTTGGCGCGACACCTGCGTAGACGGTAGCGAAAACGGCGTGTACCCATACGAGTACGACACTGAAGCCGAATACCTGGCAGCGATCGAGCGTGAAAAATACGCTTGGCGTGATTTTTGCGTTGTGGACTACAACAGCGGCATATTCCCCGAAGGCTACGAGACGCTGGAAGAGTTCGAGGCCGCCGTGGAAAATGGCTGGGATGGGTGAGCGCCGCGTAAGGAAAGCAAAAGGTCGCCAACGGCGACCTTTTATAATTTTACTCCCCCAGCCTTGCATAGTTCTGATACATAATCCGCAGCCTGTCCATGGTTTTCGTCGTGTGGAAATGTCCGGCGTACCATCGGGCGTAGTGCAGCCTGCGCTCAATTTCGTCCAGCCACTGCTCGGTGCTCGTGTCGACGGTGCTCTGGTCGATGAACGGCAAAAACGCCTCAGTTGGCTCGTAAGTCAGCGGCGTGGTGTGGCTGAAGACAACGTCTACCTGCCAGCCGCGATGTGAGAGCACGGACTCGATGCGGCGCTTGATTTCCTCGCCCGGCTGCTCGTCGGATCACCATGCCGCACCGCGCAGTAGGCGGTACTGCTTGTCGATGCTGTACGCGCCGCCGATGGCGATGCAGCTCCTGTCGTCAAGCCCGTACACCTCGCCGCCGAGGGCAAAGAGCAGGCTCGGGTACTTGCGCTGCGCCATGACCGTGCCGCCGAAGCGCTCGACCGGCTCGTATCCGAGCACCGCCGTGGGCCGCGCCTCGTGGTTGCCGTGGATGCACAGCAGCGTTATTGGCATCGCGGCTATGTACTGTTTGAGCTTTTCGTTGAGGTGGTTGAGGCAGTAGTTGACGCCCGCGTCGCCGAGGATTATCAGCACGTCCTCGCGCGTAGTGTGGTTGTCGCGGCAGAAACACGCGATGCGCTCAAAGCGCCCATGCGTGTCGCCGGTGAGGTAGACGCTCATATTTCCCTCCTGATATAGTGAGCGGACGGTGCAGGCCGTCCGCTCGTGTTATTTCTCATCCTCCACCTTCCCCGGCAGCTTCGCAGCGTCCTCAATGATGTCCGTCACTAGCTTCATCGTCTTGGCGTTTTCGGCGCTTATTACGGGGCGACCCATCTCGCGCTCCAGCTCTTTTCTCGCGTTGCCGGCGACGCGGCCGCCGCGCTGAGCTACGCTCAGGTTCTCGGCCATGCCCTCGGGCTTTTCGATCTGCGAGATGCCCGTCGTGCTGGCTTCGGCCAGCATGTTCAGCACCAGCTCGAGGTCGCTCATGTTGTCGCGCAGGTTCTCCTTTTTGAGCCCCTTGAGGTCCTTATACTGCCGCGTGGTCATGCCTGACCACGCTTTACTTATCTCGTCCGTCAGTATCGCATACTCGCGGCCCTTCTGTACGCCGCGTTTGCTCCACTCGTCCGTCAGCTCGTTGCGGATGCGTATCGCCAGCAGCCGCTGGTGCACCCACTCCTCGCTGTATCCCTTCTTGAGATACGTCTCGAGCGCGCGGTCGATGGCCTGCTCGGGGTCTATCGTCTCCTCGATACGCTCGCGGCCTACCTGCGCCAGCCAGAGCTTGAACGGCTCGGCTTTCCGTGAGGGGATAGACTGGATGATGCGCAGCAGCTGTTCCGTGTCCGCGACGTCGGTGAGACGGCGCTTGCCGTCCTTAGACTTCAATTTCAACTGCTGACAATTTGTCAGCAGTTCGTCCGCGCCCTCATCCTTGAGCCGCTGCTTGAGCTTAGCCCAGTAGTTGCTCGCGCCGCGCTTGTCCTTCTGGTCAGTCAGTGCGCCGACTACATCCACAACGGAAAAATACCATTCTTCGCGCTCGGCGTCCCATGCGGAGCGTATGGGCTGATCCTCAAATAACTGCATTGCGTCGTTGCTCATACTATGTACCCCCAAATTAGCTGATTAAATTGTACCACATTTTACCCGAAACTACAACGTTTATGTAACTTTTCGGCCCACCTCCTGCATTGCGGAGCAGAAGCGTTCCCACGGCTCCAACGTTGTCTGTGACGGGTCGCCCTCGCGGATGCGGAGGGTGCGGCGGATCTCCTTAGGGATAACGACGCGGCCCAGGTCATCGATTCGGCGTACAATGCCGGTGGCTTTCATAAAATACCTCCTGCTTATATTTCTATGTGCAGGAATTAGTATCCGCAGTTTCCAACCCTCTATGCGCAAGGTGGAATTTGGAAAAAGGAGTTGCGGAGGGTGTGACAGCCGCAGAGCTTCGTCATGAACTCCTTTGATTTCCATCATACATGTAAAACAGGTGCGAACGCCATCGTGCCGACAGAACCGCCAAAAAGAAGAACGCATATTACGTTCAAACGATTTGAGCTCAAGTGTCCATACACTGACTTTAGTCGGGACTGTGGAATTTTAGGGGGCAATAAATAGAATAGTAATTACGTAAAACTACATGTATAAAAGGCTGCACGTTTCCGGGATTGCCCCCGCGAAAAGGGGCGTTCCGGTACTTCTTCACGTTTTTGCCGTTGAAATAATTTCAATTCACGCCCCCGTGTGGGGGCGGGCTTCAAGTCTGCGGAACGGTTTGCGCAGTGCTATCCCATTTCAATTCACGCCCCCGTGTGGGGGCGGGCTCTATGATTGCGCTTCCCCCGCTGCAAGGTATAAGATTTCAATTCACGCCCCCGTGTGGGGGCGGGCCGCTGGCAGCCTATTATGCTGCGCGGGAGTATCCGCTTATTTCAATTCACGCCCCCGTGTGGGGGCGGGCGCCGCGTTAATTGATGACGAGGATGATGAGAGTTATTTCAATTCACGCCCCCGTGTGGGGGCGGGCGGCGCGTAGCGCCCCGCCTGGCCGCGCGTGCGCGATTTCAATTCACGCCCCCGTGTGGGGGCGGGCGTGTCGAATTGGCACGAATCGGGAAACTGGCAATTAATTCAAATCACGCCCCCGTGTGGGGGCGGGCCAACACCCCAGCGCGGGGGGGCGGACGCCCCCCAATTTCAATTCACGCCCCCGTGTGGGGGCGGGCTTCGCTCCGCGAGCTGAAAGCGCTCAGCGAGGAATTTCAATTCACGCCCCCGTGTGGGGGCGGGCGGTTGCCTTGATATCGCTGAGAGCGCCATAGAGCAATTTCAATTCACGCCCCCGTGTGGGGGCGGGCTAGCATATGCGGTGCTTTTAGCGTACTGCGAGGACATTTCAATTCACGCCCCCCGTGTGGGGGCGGGCCACGGTGATACTCCGGCACTATGATATAGGCCAATTTCAATTCACGCCCCCGTGTGGGGGCGGGCCCAACATCTCCGAGGTCGAGGTGTTCTATCCGCAATTTCAATTCACGCCCCCGTGTGGGGGCGGGGGGAGGCAAACAAAGTGGTATATCACACCAGAGAGATTTCAATTCACGCCCCCGTGTGGGGGCGGGGCAAAATAAGAGCCGCCGAGACTGTAGCAGCAGACCTCATTTCAATTCACGCCCCCGTGTGGGGGCGGGCTATACTCCGCCTTAATCCTCAGCGCTTCCCGCGTATTTCAATTCACGCCCCCGTGTGGGGGCGGGTCCCCATTGAAGGGCTTATAGAAGCCGCAAACGAATTTCAATTCACGCCCCCGTGTGGGGGCGGGCGCCCGGCCTATACGTCGATAACGGCATGCTTAACTATATTTCAATTCACGCCCCCGTGTGGGGGCGGGCCGGTTGCCAATGCCTGATGATAAGTGCATACTTATTTCAATTCACGCCCCCGTGTGGGGGCGGGCCAGTGATAGGCTCGTCCTCCTTTGGCTTTTCTTCAATTTCAATTCACGCCCCCGTGTGGGGGCGGGCAGCAAATTTGCATAAATGCAAAGTGCTGTTTATGTGCAAAATGGTAGAAACCAGAGATGGAATAAATGGTAAAAGATGGCTAATAAGCAAACCTGTACAATATACAGCTGATGGATTCGTGCCGCTTGAACAAAAGCATCCGGGACGCTATTGCGCCAACCTGCCGGCATATTCTGTTTTGCCGAGGTCGGCGCAACAGCTGGCTTACAGGAGGATAGGTTCACCTGTCTGTACAAGACCTGTCCGACCCATGGTATCTATGCGGGTTTGATAGCTGTTTCCAAGACGATAGAACCTGACAGAATCATGGTCGTGATCTATTATGGCCGCGAGCTCAGACTTTAATGTCGCCAATTGAGCGGGGTCGACCAGAAGCTCGAATACTGAATTCTGAACCCTAAGCCCATATCTCTCGCAAAGCTTAGCCACCTTACGCAGCCGCTTTTGACCGGCCGGGCTTGAGGTGTTTACGTCATATGTAACTAGCATCAGCATGGGTTATCTCCATACAAAAGGCGGGTAGCAGTCCAGGTCGCCGCGCAGAAGCCTGGCAAAAAGCATGGCTTGCACATACGGGACTAAACCAATCTGCACCTTTTCTCCCAGGAAAGGATGATCGATGGTTGCGGCAAATAATCGCTGTCATCCAATTTGCAGCCAGTCCTCTCCATCAGGCAGCGCTCCCCAGCAAATCGGGCCGTATGGATTGCTCTGAAAGCCGATCTCTACGCCCGAGGGCACATTGTCGACGCTGACTACGGCATCATAGTCGCGATAGCTCCTGGCAAATTCTACGTCAGCTTTCTTCTGTACATGTACAAGCTCAAACAGCTTATGCGCGGGAGCGCAGCCCAGCTTGGCCTGACGCACCCGCTGAACCGCATCGCTGTCGTTGCCGACATGCTTGAAGATTATCAGCGGCGAGACAACTGACATCTCACCCTTGCTGGCAGAGTGGTCATGCTCGTACATATTCAAAATGGCCTCGAACAGAGCCTGGAGGTCATCGTCGTCGAAGCCGGTCTCAGCCGCAAGGTTGGCGCTGATGAAGCCTCTAATCTCGTAGAGACCAAAGGGTATCAGCTGCTTTCGACCCATCGTGCGCAATTTGTCCTCGGCGGTTTCCGCCTCCATTTTCAGATAGTCCTCCACCTTGCCGTCCTTGATGGTTTCGGCAACGGCCGTGCGCGTTATGGAGATGTCCATGGGCAGCACAGGATCCAGGCTTTTTCCGAAGGCTATCTGCACCGGACCGCGCACCTGACCCGCGTTGGGGCCGGTGGACATGACGGCGCCGAAGGTTCGCACGTCGAAGAAAAGCTCACACGCCTTCTTGCGGCCGGCGTATACAGCTTCCTTCTCCTTGGCACAGTCCTCAACGCCTGCGGCGCGTTTGGCCTCGGCTATGTGGCGGTTGAGATTCGTAGACTGCTGTACGATGATGTTCATGCCGGGCTGGCCGGCATATGCTGTCTGTATGTAGTTGCGTATGCGGCGCTTGATGGCCACGTCGGTTATAAAGCCCTGCATGGTCTGGGGATCGATGCGCGGGGCGTTTCCCATGTCGGGATCACCGTTTGGGTTGGCGTTGGTGCACGCGACGTAGTACACGAATTCATAACGGTTCTGGATAGCCATGTTTCTCTCCTCCTCAGTCAGCTTTCTTTTCCGCGGCGGCTGCGGCGCGGATACGACGGTCTTTTGCTATTTTGGCGCACATCTGGTAGTAGCCCAGTGCAAAGTACGACTGCAGCTCTGGGCTCAGAACGGTCGGAGCGTTATCCCCTATGGCACAAGCGACTTGATCGCGCAGCTCAGCGTAATCCTTCTTCTGCCAATTAGACAATTTGCCAATGTGATAATTTGACAGCTTGGACAGTTGGCCAAGCACCAGAGCCGGGGTTTGAATGGCGGATGCATAGTACCGGTCGATCAGGCTGGCGTTGACATCCCCCATGGCGAGTCTTTGGATCTCACCGTATACGGCCACCAGTGCTCCGCAGTGATAGGCGGGCTCCGGGTGCTTTTCGTTATATTCCATAGCAAGCTCCTCCTTTTGGTATTTTTGCCTCTCCTTGCGGCACAGCCAAGCCTTCAGCCACTGACAGGCCCAGGGGTCGGGAGTTTTGCGAACCTGGTTTTCGGCCGTGGAGCTGAGCATCTGAGAGCGGATATAAGACAGTGCGCGCACGGCGGTTGCATTGGGAAGCTGGGTGCCGTTGATTATGGCGCTGATAATAGCGGGTGTAAGGCCTGCCAGCTCCTTGGACATACGATCAAAAACATTTTTGTCCGAGCTCTGCTTTGCCATCAGGCGAATAAGCCTGGCAGACAATTTGGCGGGCTTGATTGCTGCGGTGCCCGAGCTGTTGATGAGAGACAGGTCGCTCTCCCACTTCCTCAGATTTTCGGTCAATTGCCCATAATTGCCCACTTCATAGGAACGCACCATGACACGGCCGCCTACTCCGCTGAGCAGTAAAATATAGTACAGGTTGGGCAAATCATGCACGGGCGTACCGGTTTTGACCGAAGCTATGTGCTCGTTTGCCTGATCTCTTGCCAGTTTGGGGTCTACATCCGGTTCCCGCCGGAGGCCTGCATCTTCGTCGTCTTCGTCGTTAAATGCGGAGTATATGATGGAGTCAATGCAGTCGCACTCCGCCTCAACCGGCTTGTCGTACCAATGGACGAATTTCATGCCGGACAAGACCGGAGCTTTTTTCAGAAGCTCATCAAGCGCAGCTTTCACTCCGGCAAATGCGTCTTCAGACACGGGCGCGTTGGAGCCCTGCTTTAAACCGTAAGAGCAGAAGGCGTCTTTATCAAAGCAAATCAGCGTGTCTCCGCGCGCGTGCCCGCCGACGACGGACAGGCCGGAAATCGGCGGCACCGTAGCCGTGGGTATCGTGAGCTTGCCGGTTATCAGGCAGGGGGCTCTGCTGCCGGAGGGGCGGAACTGCTGCCTGAACTGTTCCCACCAGCTCCGCACGGCTGGATATTCCAGTATGCTTACACCGTCTACCATGAAGCTGAGCACTTTGGCGCCGTCCAGCTTGAGGCGATCCAGCTCGCCGGAAACGCTCGCTGCCACCTCCTCGTTACACAGAGCGTCCAGACAGAACTTCAGACGCGGCTCCATCTTTGCGGCGTCTGCCATGGTCTCGCGGAAGTACGCCGCCTTGGCGGCGTATTTTTCGCGCTGCTGTTCATCGCTGGGAAAGAGGATGCTGCGCTTTTCGGCCAGCACGTTGCACTTGTCACCGCTGTTTGCAAGGCTGCCGATGTCCGGACAGGGGACCTTTTCGTTGCTTGTGGATATTATTCCTACATATTTTCCGCCTCTTGAAAGCGATATGTACGCGCGAACCGGCTTTTTTACATACCCGGCGGGCAAAATCAGGTTTTCCCGGAGCGCGTAATCGTACAGTTCTCTCAGCATACGGGCTCTCCCTTCAAAACCTCCGGGCTGTCATAGGGAGGAACGTGTATCACGCCCTGCTTCATCACGCAGTGGTAAAGCGACAAACGCGGCCTCGCCTTTTTTCTCAGCTCGTAATCATTGAGGTCGAATACATCGTAGACCATCAGCCCTAAATCCATATCGACGGGTATCGGCTTCGGTCCGGCGGAGTCGCCCTCCTGAAAATAAGCCACAAACTCCTTGAGGCCCAGTGCGGGCTGTACATAGGCTTTGCCATCGCGTATCCGGCGCAGCGCCTGGGCATACAGCTGGGTCTCGGTGCCTCCGAAATCCGGGCGGGGGCAGATGCTTGCGGCAAAACGGTAGCGTACATCACGCAGTGCGACCGTCTGCCGTCGGGTTCGGTCGTCGTCGGTAAAAATCGGCTTGTCCCTCACTTTTGATTTGACCTCGTTGCGTTTGAAGCTGATGTAGCGGATGGGGTTGAGCACTTCGATTCGGTTTACCTGCCACACGAACTCCCTCGGTTTAGCGTAGATGCTTGAAAGTATCCCGCGCACAGACGACGGGGTCGGCACGGGATAGGTCAGGCGTTCCACTTTGCTCTCGGGTCTGGCAAAGCAGGCAAAGTCACCCCAGACTTCCAAAACGATTTCCAAATTCTTCACCTCCGTTTTCCTGGCTGAGTGCGACGCCCAGCCAGGAATGATAATGCTTATATTTCAATTCCCAGCTCACTCAAATGAGCTGTCATAAGTATTACAATTGAAAACCCTAAATCTGTCAAGCACTGGCTTACAGAAAAGTAAAAAACCAGCAGCGTAGTTGCGCTGCCGGTTCTTTACGATATAAATATGCCGTCATCAGGTGCCAGAGCGACAAGCTGAAGCCCTGCATCCTTATGATAATACTTTTCATGTCCTGTGGACAGTATGTAAAAATCGCTCTCTGTCCGCGCGTCCGAGCTCCTTTTTCGATATGGTATCTGTTCGCAGTGCTGCCTGACCAATTCTTCGTTAAAGCAGGACACAGTGATAGGCGCAGCCTCCTTGATAAGCGCCGGGGTTACGCCGTCCTTTTCTGCTGACAGGCGTATTTTTGCCAGCAGGTCTTCGTCATAGGGCACGACTACCTGTACACCCTGGTTCTCTATGAGCTTGTACTCTCTCTCGACTGCTTCATAGTTCTCGGAAGAAATTGCTTCTGTCAGGTTCTCGTTATCTTTTACAGTGCGGAACAGAAGCCGGTAATACTCCTTTATGGACTCCGGACTGTGGATGTCAAGATCTCCGTTTATATACATGAGCTTTACCTTCCCGGCGGCATTGCCGTACGCTTCGCCGGGGTAGATGCTGCGTTCGTCATCCGGTATGAACACGGTGACGGTTCCGCCTCCCGGCAAAAGCCCGTTTCGGTTGCAGCGTCCGGCGGCCTGGATTATGGCTTCGAGCGGGGCAAGGGCGCGGTACATGGACTCGAAATCCAAATCCACGCCCGCCTCTATGCATTGAGTAGCCACAACTCGGCAGGGAAGGTGGTGAGAGAGACGGGAGTTTATGGCGTCGATCACATCGCTCCTGTGTGCGGGACAGAGATCGGTGGTCAGAAAGAACAGACCGTCCCTTTCGCTTTCGGGACACAGCCTTTTCAGCTCGGTAAACAAACGCAGCGCGTGGCGGCGAAGGTTTACGATTGCGCAAACGCTGTTCTGGGCGGACATCTCAAAAGCAATGTCCTCGAGCGCTGTCGGGCGATCCAGGTTCCAACGTATGCGTGTGCGCTTCAGGGCATCGTAAAGCTTGTTTCCCTCGGGAAGAATCTCTCTGGGGCGCCAGTCTGTCAAGCCCGGCAAAGCCGCAAAATCCGGCTGTGTAGCCGTAGAAAATACCATGGTGCAACCGTAGTCACTGCACAGAGATGAGACGGAGCGCATCGTGGCGGCGGCAAGCTCCGCCGGCAGGCTTTGAGCCTCGTCAAACAGGATGACGCTTTGAGCAATATTGTGGAGCCTGCGGCAGTCCCTCGGGCGTGAGGAAAACAGGCTCTCAAAAAACCGAACCGATGTCGTAATAATAAATGGCGAGTCCCAGCGGCTGGCCAATTCCAGCTGTTCATTGCTCAGCCTGCTCTGGCTGTGATCGGCCAGAATGTCCGGACATAGCTTTTCATATGCTCTCTGACTTTGCTCAGTAAGCGTCAGGAATGGAAGCACAAGTATGATTCGCCGCTTGCCGTGCGCTGCGCAGTGACGCAGCGCAAAGTGCAAAAGCGCCATAGTTTTTCCTACGCCGGTCGGAGCTGTCAGCGTGAACAAGCCCGGAGCCATTTCCCCTGCGTCTCCGCACTGCGTGAATACCTCGTCGCGCAAAGCGTTCAACGCTTTGTTTGAGTTTGAGCCAGACCTCAGCTCCCGCATGTGATCGTAAAGCCTGGACAGAAGCTGCCGTGGCTGCAAGCTCTCGCTCTCTGCCGCAGCACCGCCGGCGGAGGCTGTATAGTCGGCGTCCACCAGGCACGACAGGAGCATACGGGCGCGAAGCATCTTTTCGTCTATGGATTTATCCACAAACCGTTCCAGCCCGGAAGGCTTGAAATCGGGGAAATCACGCATGAATGCCAGAAAGGCGGCACCGTATTCTTCCTGCCCGAAAAGCGCCGCCCTTTTCCCGCTGGCGCAGCTACCCTGGCCTTGTCCGAGGCGTATTGCCTTGAGCTCCGGTTTCATACGGCTGAATGCGCGCAAAGCGCTGTGGTGCGCTGCCGAGACGGCAGCTGCGAGACAAAGAGCGGGGTCTTCGTTCTTCGATAGGCGTGCTATATATAACAGCACTGCAGAGCATATGGCGTGGTCGACGTTGGTTGCCGTTCCTTTTAGAACGTTTTGGAATAATTCGCTGTACTTTCCGAAATCGTGTATTATGCCTGTTAACCAGGCTGTTTTTGGCATGCCGATTTCCTCTCCGCAGCGCAGAGCCAGAGCGGCGACCGCGCCCAGGTGCTCCCGGTTGGTGACCTTATTCCCAAACTCATCTGCGGATTTGGCATAATAAATCATAGACACGGTTCAATCACCCACAATCAGTTGAAATACCACGCCGGACGTTCGGCGTTCGAGGCTGAGCTTACGGACTGCCATCGGAGAATTGCACAGCGTCGGAGCTTGCAACATGCGTTCCTGTATTTGCCGCTTCAATTCTAGCATGTTTGGGCCGGAACCACAATAATCATATAGCTTTTTGACCCGCTGCCGGCGCCGTCGGGCATAGCAGTCCCCCCACTCCACGCGTAGAAAAAACTTTTTCAAAAAATTTTTCCCGCCGACCCCGGTTTCGGCGGGGGCGCTCCGTAATCTATGGGTGTAAGCGAAAAACAAAACGCCAAACACACATAAATAAGGAGATGACTTAAATGAAGAAGCTCAACGTCAAAACGATAGGTATCGCCGCCGCGGCCGCCGCAATGCTCGTCCTCGCCGGGTGCGGGGAGAACGGCACGGCCTCCCTCCCGCAGGAGAGCCAGGGCGCACAGGGCATCGCCGCCCCGCAGGAGACCGCCGGAACGCTGCTGCTCAGCGTGAACCCCGCGATAGAGCTGGACTACGACATGGCAGGCAACGTGCTGCAGCTCAACGCCCTCAACGACGACGCCAAGGCCGTGCTCGCCGGCTACGACAGCTACTACGGCCGCAGCGCCGAGGTCGTCGCCGCCGAGCTGGTGGGCGAGATAGACGAGGCCGGGTACTTCGACACGACCGTCGCCGGTCAGGAGCGCAACATCGTGCTCAAGCTCGAGCGCGGCAGCGAGTACCCCGAGGGCTTCCTCACCGGGATAGAGAACTCCATCCGCCAGGCCGTCAGCGAGCAGGGAGGCACCAGCCGCCCCGTGACGATAGGCGAGAACGACTACAACGCGGCCTACGCCGGCCGCGGCTACATCAGCGAGAGCGCCGCCGAGCGCCTGGTCGCGGCTCAGACCGGCGTCAGCAACCCGCAGTTCGTTGTCAAAGATTACGAGCTGGACGACGGCGACTACGAGGTGGAGCTGATAGTCGACGGCGTGGAGTACGAGTACGAGGTCGACGCCTACACCGGCCGAGTGACCGAGGTCGAGCGCGACGACGACGGACTTGACGACCGCTACGACGATATTTACGACGATGTCTACGACGACCGCTGGGACGATCTCGACGACCTCTACGACGACGACCGCTACGATGACTGGGACGACGATGACGATGACTGGGATGACGACGATGACGATGACGACTGGGACGACGATTGGGATGACGATGACTGGGATGACGACTGGGACGACTGAGCGGTTAATCGAGATTTAACCCGGATTTCACGTGGATTTGATGTAAAATCCTGCCGATTATGATATTCTCGTAAAAACCCACGCGCCGGCCTTGAAAACAGACCGGCGCGCGGATTTATGGGGGATGAAGATGGTCTCTACGAAGCAGGACATAATTGAATGGGTGCTCGCGGCCAAGGAGGACTCCGACGCAGCCGACAGCCTGATAAGCCAGTACATGGGCTTCATCCGCGCCGAGGCCAAAAAGCTCAGCTTCGGCGACGGCGAGGACGAGCTGAGCATAGCCATGCTCGCGTTCTACGAGGCCGTGCTCGGCTACGAGAAATCGCGCGGGAGCTTCCTCGGCTTCGCCGCGAAGGTGATACGCTCACGCCTTATAGACTACCACCGCGCCGAGAGCCGCCACCGCGGCCACGGCTCGCTGAACGAGCGCGCGGGCGAGGACGGAGCCGAGCTTTTGGAGCTGCTGCCCGACACGCGCGACGACATAGAGGAGCTGAACACCCGCGAGGCGGCGCAGGGCGAGATAGAGGAGTTCGCCCGGACGCTGGCCGCCTTCGGCCTGACCTTCTCCGACGTCGCGGACAACTGCCCGAAGCAGGAGCGCACGCTCCGCGCCTGCCTCGACGCCCTGAACTATGCGAGGCGGCGGCCGGAGCTGCTCGCGGCCGTGGAAAGGAGCGGCAAGCTGCCCATTGCTGAGCTGGCCTCCGGCGCGGGAGCGGAGCGCAAGACGCTGGAGCGGCACAGAAAGTACCTGGTCGCCATGCTGCTCGCGTTCACCAACGGATTTGAGATAATACGCGGCCACCTGTGCAGGCTCGACGCCGGGAGGGGGACATAATGAAATACCTGATACTTGAGTCCCGCGCCGCCTACTGCGTCGCCCTCGGCGAGGACGGGCGCTGCGTCAAGTGCGCCAACATGCGCTACGAGGTCGGCGACAGGGTGGAGGACGTTGTCGAGCTGAAGCTGCCCGAGCGCCGCGACAGACGCCGGACGGTGCGCATGATCTCGCTCTGCGCGGGGCTGGCCGCCTGCGTGTGCATAGCCTTCTTCGGCTGGTACCGCCCAAATTACGCGGCCTACGGCACCATGCGCATGAGCATCAACCCGGACGTGGAGCTGACGCTCAGCCGCACGGAGCGAGTCCTGGACGCCGAGGCGCTGAACGCCGACGGCGCCGCGCTGCTGGAGGGCATGGACTTCTCTGGCATGGACGCCCGGGAGGCGGCGGAAGCCCTGGTCGCGCAGTCCATCGCCGGCGGCTTCCTCGCCGAGGGCGGACAGGTGACCGTCTCCGTGGACGGCGGCAGCGAGAGCTGGCGCAGCGAGACCGAGCAGGACACGCTTGAAGCGCTCGAGCAGCGCTACGGCGGCTTTGCGATAATCCGCACGCCGGACGACCCGGTGATCACCATCCCGGTTCCGACGCCGACGCCTAGCCCGACGCCGTCGCCGACCGCCGCTCCAACGCCGATCACCGGTGTAACCGATGACGACGGCCGCTATGACGATGATGACGACGATGACGATGATTGGGATGACAATGACGCCGGAGACGATGATGACGATTGGGACGACTGAGCGCAGCGTCGGCCAAAGCGGCAAAAACCGGCAGCCTTAGGGCTGCCGGTTTTTGATGTAGGCGTATGTCCGCCGAGGCGTTATTTGGCGGTGGGGAAGACCTCCAGCTCTATGTCGCTGAGAGGATAGCTGACGCAGGGGTGGATCCAGCCGAACTTTTTGTCGGCTATCCTGCGCCCGTCGGCGTCGGAGGGGACATAGACCTGGCCGCTGATGAGGCGGGAGTGGCACCAGCCGCACTCGCCGCTGCGGCAGTGGCTGGGAGCCTTTATGGCCGCGCGCTCCATCGCCCAGAGCAGGCTCTCGTCCGCCTTGCAGCCGACCGTGGTTTTCTCGCCGTGTATCAGCACGGTGAGCTTGTACTCGCGGCCGATCTGCTCCTTGGGGTAGTCGGCGTTGTTCACGACGCCCATGTAGTCACCGGACATCTCCGCGCGGTAGCGGCGCTTGGGCAGACCCAGCTTTTTGCACTCGCCCTCACAGAAGGTGTACATCGCCTTGGGGCCGCACATGAGCACGCTGTAGTCGCCGTCTCCGGCGTACTTTTTGATCAGCTCGGCGTTGATGAAGCCGTGCTCGTAGCCCTCGCGCTCCTCGTCCGAGAGCACGTGCACCACTTTGACGCGGCCGCCGCTTTGCGCGGCGAGGGCTTCGATCTCGTCCTTGAGCAGTATGCCGTCCGCAGTGCGCGAGCCGTACAGTATGGTGAGGTCAAAGTCCTCCAGGCCGCTGACTATGGCGGCGGCCATGGAGTAGAACGGCGTGATGCCGCTGCCGCCGGCGAGGGCGACGACGTGCTTCGCGTCGCGCAGGCTCTGGTAGTAGAAGTCGCCCAGCGGACCGGAGATATCCACCCGGTCGCCCTGCTTCCAGTTGTCGAGGATGTACGCCGAGGCGTAGGCTGGGTTGGTGCGCTTTATCGTGAGCGTGTAGCTGGTGTTCTCGGTGCCGAGCGCGTCCGCCGGGTTGGAGCGTATGGTGTACGGCTTGTTGACAAGCGCGCCGTCTATGTTCAACGCGACGGAGACGTACTGGCTGGCGCGGAAGAAGGCCAGCTCGGAGGTCCCTCTGGCCGCGTCGGGCGTGAGGACAAAGCTCTTGGCGTCGCCGTGATCCGTGACCGAGGCGATGACGCAGTGCTGCACGGCGGGGTGCAGGCGCCGGGCGAGCACGTTGGCGTTGAACACGCTGCTGGGTATGGTGTCCGGGGCGGCGGCTATGGCCTCGTTGCGGGTCTTTACCTGGTGCAGAAAAGGACCTGTCGAAACGCCCTTGAGCAGACTCTTGTCATAGTTGTACTTGGCCATCTTACTTGCCCTCCTTCTGCATGTCCAGCAGCATATATCTCGCCTGCTCCGCGCCGGAGAGATACGCCTGGGAGAAGCCGTCCATCTGTGTGCCGTGCCCGCCGCAGAAGCGCAGGCCGTGTATCGTGTAGTCCAGCTTGTGGCCGCACTGTACGCGCGGGAACATGCCGTCCCACGTCGCCGGCTCGTAGCCGTAGACGTCGCCTCGGGGCGTGCCGAGGTATCTGGCCCAGGTCACCGGCGTCGCGATGACTATCTCCTCTATGTGGTCATGTATGTTGCAGCCGGTTATGGACTCATAGCGCTCCACGCACTCGCGCGCTATGCGATCCTTGAGCTTGAAGTACTCCTCCTCCTTGACATCCGCAAAGGGGTCGCCCGTGTAGAACTTGGCAAACTCTATCATGCAGCGGTGCTCGCCGGATATGCCGGGGATGGCGTTGTCGAGAATGGTGACGGAGAAGTCCTTGTGGGTGTCTATGCTGTCGTCGGACAGGTACTGCATGTGGTTGTCCGGGTTGTGCCTCACAAAGGTGTCGTAGCCTCTCAGACCCAGCTCCTCGGCGGATGCGTCCAGACCCATGTAGACGGTGAGCGGCGCCTGGGCGAGCTTCTGCGCGTTCATCATGCGCCTGTTGCGCTCCGGCACCTCGCTTTTGTCCATGAGCCTGTCGAACACCACGTGCGGCATCAGGTTGGATATGACCCACTCGCAGGGTATGTATTCGCCCGAGGCCAGCTCCACGCCGCGGACACGGTTGTCCTTCACGTCAATGCGCGTGACCTCTGCGTTGTACCATACGTCGCCGCCCAGGGCGCGTATCCTCGCGTCAAAGGCGAGCGAGATCTCGTGGCTGCGGCCGTGCGCCACCCAGGGCATCTGCGTTAGATACATATATGTCATGTAGGCGTAGACCGCGAAGGACATGCTCTTGGAGTCCGCCGAAACGTACGTCCAGTAGCTCTCAAAGATGTGCTTGGCCTTTTCCGGCAGCCCGACGCGGTCGCAGACCTCGTCGCAGGTCATCGGCACCAGCTTCATGAGGTCGCCGTACTTGAGCAGCATCTCCACCTTGGCCAGCCCCTCCGGCTCGTTGTTGTGCTCGGCCAGCCAGTTTACGCCGTCTTCTATCATGCGCGCCATTTCCATGATGGTCGTCATCGGCCCGCGCGAGCCGGGCACCTGGCGCTCCATCTCGTCGATGAAGGCCTGCACGCCCACGGGCATCTCCACGTTGAAGCCGCCCTCGTCGGTGGCTATGGCGCAGAAGGCCTCGTTCACGGCGCGCCAGTCCACGTCCAGCCGGTACTTGTCGTCGAGCAGCTCGCGCACAGCGCCCTTCGGACGCCCCTCTTTGCCGTCACCCATCTGGCACAGCTCATGAAGCGCGGACTCAAACTCATACGCGCCCCTCTTGAAGCTTGTCGCGCAGCCTCCGGGCAGGTTGTGCTTTTCAAGCACCAGCACCTTTTTGCCCTCGCTGGCCAGATAGGCGGCCGCCGAAAGCCCGCCGTTGCCGGCGCCCACGACGATTACGTCATATTTCTGCATGCCGTATCTCCCTTTCCTGAAATAATGTTGGTGGTTATACCAAGTTGACAACAGTTTAACACATTGTGTCCGACACTTCAATGCCTTTGTGAAAAAAACTCCGGCCGGGCGAAGTCCGGTCGGAGTCTCATTTTTCATATTTGCGCCCCAGCTCGCTCATGCCGAGCCTGAGCATGCGCTCCACGCACTCCGCGGCGGCGTCCTCGTCCTTTGCGCGTATGTGGTCGAGCAGCTCCTTGTGCATGGCGGCCTCGGCGGCTATGTCGGCGTTGCGCATGGTGTAGTACCTGGTTATCAGCGTGGTGATAACCGGCTCGAACGCACGGAACATGATGGAAAAGATGCTGTTTCCCGACGCCTGCGTGAGCATGTAGTGATAGCGGTAAACTATCCCGGGCAGGTCGTCGCGCTCGTCCTCCATGCGGTCGGCTATGGCCTGCATCTCCTCCAGCGTGCTGTCGTAGATATTGCGGCAGGCTCTGCGCGCGCAGCCGGTCTCCAGCCAGATGCGGGCGTCCATCATGTCGTGGAACAGCGGCTCGTCTATTTCGATGGAGCCGTAGCCCACAAGCGCGGAGAGCGACTGGGGCGTGGGGTGCTTGCGGTAGTCGGCCACTACCGTGCCGCGCCTCGGTTCGACCTTCAGAAAGCCCTGGCTCTCCAGCTGGAGCACCGCGTGGTGCAGGGAGCTGCGGCTCACGCCCAGCTGCTCGGCCATGTCCCGCTCCGCGGGGAGCCACTCTCCCGGGCGCAGCTCGCCGGAGAGGATTTTGCCCAGGAGGGCGCGCGCTATTTTTTCGGTGAGCGGCTCCGCGCTCAGACGCTCGAAATTCGTCATATCCTGCGCCACTCCGTTTCAGGCTCCGGCCGGTCAGGCGTGCCGCCGGGCGCCGCCGCAGACTGCGGCGGACGGTCGTATAAGCCATTATATCACTGCGCCGCGCACTTTTCAATCGTGGCAGAGCCGCTTGCATACTCATTCGGGACGTGGTATATTATACGCTGTAGAGATGAGTTTTGGGGAGAGAACTCTAGCGGAGGAAGGTCGTTTTATGAGAGACTACAAAGTGGAATTTGAAAAGCGGGTGGAGTTCATACGCTCCCGCCTCGCCGCCGCGCACGCCAGGGGCATCGTCTTCGGCAACTCCGGCGGCAAGGACAGCGCCCTGGTCGGCATCCTGTGCAAGGCCGCGTGCGACAACACTGTCGGCATCATCATGCCCTGCGCCAGCCGCCGAAACTACGGCATGGACAGGGACGACGGCATGGAGGTCGCCGAGCAGTTCAACATCGAGACTCGCGTCGTAGACCTCACGCCGGTGCGCGAGGCCGAGCTGGCCGCGCTCGAGGGCGTGACGGAGCTGACGGACATGGCCGTCGCCAACATCGCCCCGCGTCTGCGCATGGTCACGCTCTACGCCATCGCCCACGCCGAGGGGCGCATCGTCGCCGGCACCGGCAACGCCAGCGAGGCCTACGTCGGCTACTTCACCAAGTGGGGCGACGGCGCGCACGACTTCAACCCCATCGCGGACTTGACCGTGACCGAGATCTACGAGTTCCTCGAGTACCTGCACGCCCCGCGCGCGATAATCGAAAAGGCGCCCAGCGCCGGCCTCTTTGAGGGGCAGACCGACGAGGCGGAGATGGGCATCACCTACGCCGCCATCGACGCCTACATCTCCGGCCGGCCCGTCAGCGACCACGACCGCGCCGTCATAGAGCGCATGCACCGCGCAAGCGAACACAAGCGCGAGCCTATCGCGCGCTACGAGGGCTGAATACGCGAAAAACTCAAGCTCCAAGGCCTGCATACAAGCCTTGGAGCTTTTTCACAATCCAGAAGTGCGATATTTCGCACATCCGTCAATTGACGCGGCGGACTTCACGTGCTATGCTGAATGTGGGCGATGTGGTATATTTCGCACATAACGCTTTGGGATACGGGAGGGTGCAGCGTGAAAACGGTGTATATTACCATGATAGCGGACTGTCTTGTGACGTTTTGCATGGCGGCGCTCTGCGCCTGCGTCTATTTGCTGGGGCTGGCGAGCTGGCTGGAGTGGATACGGGTCTTGTACGCCATCGCCGCCATCGCGCTGGGCATTGTGATCGCGGTAAACCGCGAGCTCATCCGCCGCAGCAAGGACGAGATGGTAAAGTACCTGCTGGGGAAGATAGACACTCTCCTGCTGCGGGCATCGGAAATATTTGCGTTTGCCCTGGTGATAGTAACGGCGATTTGGCTGGAAGGAAACGGCGGAGCCGTCGCCGCGCTCCTGTGCATATGGCTGTTCGCGGTATTCACAGCCCGCCTGATAATGTTCCGCCGCTACGACCGGGCGGGGGTTGAATAGTGCGCTCTGCGCCTGCTCTGTGCTGCGCGCCGGCCTTTATCTGCTACGACAGGATAGGAAACAAAGATGACTGACGACAACATCCTGCTGAAAAACGACATAAGCGTCTACCGCGAGCGGCTGGGGCTGACTCAGGGCGAACTGGCTTTGAAGTGCGGCGTGCGGCGCGAGACCATCGTCAACCTCGAGCGGGGGAAATACAATCCCTCGCTCAAGCTGGCGCTGAAAGTCTGCGCCGCGCTGCAAGCGAGGGTGGAGGACATATTCTGGCTGGAGGGGTGAATTCACGCCTCCAGCTTTTTCTTTGCGCCGCTGACGGACTTGACAAATGCCACGGTGGCGCGCCAGCAGAGCAGGCCGAGCGCGGCGAGCAGCACGCCGGTGAGGCAGGCAAGGACGAAGCCGAGCCAGGGTTCCGCCGTCCAGCCGCCTATCTGGAACATGACCCAGGGCAGGGGGTTGCCCGCCAGCTCAAAGACGAGGTTCACCGCGCCGATCACCGGGCAGACCACGCCGCAAAGCAAAAAGGCCACGGCGCAGATGCCGGTGACCGGCAGGATAATAATCCCGCCCAGCCCCGCATAGCTGTAGAACGCGGCCAGCAGGCCTAGCTTGCGCCAGGAAAAGCGCGGCGACTTGGCTATCGCGTCGCCCAGATACCCGGCGGCGAGGGAGCGCGCGCTGCCCAGCCGCGCCTCGATCTCCCCGCCCGACAGCCCGGCCGCGGAGAGCTCAGCGATCTCGCTTTTCAGCTCGTTGACTATGTCCACGCGCTCGGCCACCGGCAGGCGGCGGAGCCTGCGGTCGACCTCGCCGAGGTATTTTTCCATAAAGTCATTCATTGCCTTCGTCCCCTTCCAGGTCTTCTATGGCGGCTCTCAAGTCCGCCCACTCACGCCGCATCGCGGCCAGGTATTCGCGCCCCGCGTCCGTGAGCGCGTAGTATTTGCGCGGCGGCAGCCCCTCCGCCGTCTCCTGCCAGCTGGCCGTCAGACAGCCGTCCTTTTGCAGCCGGCGGAGCAGGGGGTATATCGTGCTCTCCTTCGTCGCCACTATCGGCGAGCGCTCGAGAGTGCTTATAAGCTCGTAGCCGTAGCGCGGCTTTTTATCTATCAGCAGCAGTATGCAGAATTCCAGCGTCCCGCGCTTTATCTGACTGCGCCACTCGTCGACGTTCATGTGCCTCGCCTCCAGTGGGTACATCGTACCACACAGTATATAGCATGTCAAGGGTATATCGCAAAATTCCGGCCATTTGAGGGGCGAGTTCGGTAAAAAGTTAGCAAATTGTTTGACAAACTGGTCAATATATACTATAATTTTTCTACATACGAACGGCAACTTGTGCAATTGTCAGGACTGACCACGACCAGATGGCCGGTCTAACGAACTTATAAGGGGGTCAAACATGAAGGATCTAAAACACCTCATATATTTTGAGGATCTGCTGCAGGAGGCGCAGAACGAGCTTGTGACTCAGGCCGTCAACGAGGGGAAGACGGCGCTGGGCTACAACTGCTACTACATACCGGAGGTACTGCTGAACCTGCCGGGCTGCTTTTCCTCTCGTCTGCGCGCGCCGCGGTGCACTTCGCCGGACATTGCGACCTACTACATGACCAACCGCAACTGTCCCTACGTCCGCAGCATACTCGAGCGCGCGATAGAGGGCGGCTACAACTACCTCAGCGCGCTGTTCGGCGCCGAGGGCTGCGCCGCGATGGAGCGCATGGAGGAGCACTTCTTCCTGCTCAACCCCGTCAAGCACGACAACTTTTTCGTAACCATCATCGACCCTCCCATGAAGGGCGACCAGACCTCGCTGGACTACTACAAGGCTCAGCTCAAGCTGAAAGTCGTGGACGCGCTGCACGACCGCCTGGGCGTGGACACCTCCGACGCGGCCATGCGTCAGGCGGTGGCCGAGTTCAACGAGCTGTGCGACGTTGTGACCGAGATAGGCAACTTCCGCAAGCTGGACAATCCGCCGATAACGGGCTATGAATTCCACGTGATACAGCTGGTCAGCCAGGTGTGTCCGCACTATCTCATACTGCCCTACCTCAAGGAGACGCTGGAGGAGCTGAAGACCCGCGAGCCGGAGCCGAAGTTCCCGTTCCGCGCCCGCATCGCCATCGCGGGCAGCGAGATAGACGACCCCGAGTTCACCAAGCTGGTGGAGATGTGCGGCGCGATGGTCGTGGCCGACCGCTACTGCTTCGGCAGCTTCCCGAGCCGCGAGCGCATCGAGATAGCCGAGGGCGAGGACGCCTTCGACGCCATCTGCCGCCACTACCTGCACTGGAACCAGTGCGCGAGATTCATGAGCGGCGACAAGATAGACCAGCGCCACACCGAGCTCAAGCGCCTGGTGGACGAGTACAAGGCCGACGGCATCGTATACGAGAGCATGAAGTTCTGCGAGTTCTGGAGCTATGAGAAGGTCCTGGCCTCTCACGTGCTGCAGACGGAGATGGATGTGCCCTGCTGCACTATCGAGAAGGAGTACGCCCTCGGCTCGGTCGGACAGCTCCGCACCCGCTTCCAGGCCTTTGTCGAGAGCCTGGAGATCAAACACATCCAGGCAAAGGAGGCAGCACGATGAAAAACCCCATCACAGCCTTTATAGACAAGAAGCTGCAGCGGTTCGACCCCGTCTGGCAGGCCGAAAACGGCAAGGGCGGCCTCCGCAGCCGCTTTTACGACAAGACCGGCATCGCCAAATACCGCGAGTGGCGCGGCGTGCACGACACGCTCTCTGACTACCTGGCCTGGCTGAACAACCTCAAGAGCATGGGTCTGATGGTCGCCAGCGCCCCGATACCCGTGCTCAAGGGCATATGGGAGTACCGCTGGATGGGCTCCTACCTCGGCACCTTTGCGTTCATCGACCGCCTGTTCGAGGGCTATCGCGGCCCGGAGCTGAAGATAGCCCACCTGAACATGCACGCCATAGTGCAGAGCCTGACGAAGAAGATAGCGCTCGTCCTCGCCAACGACCGGCGCCTGGGCGGCGGACCGCTGACCGAAAAGATGGTGCCCATGGACGAGGTTCTGCCCCCGCTGTTCATGACCGGCTTCGCCAACCTCATCCCCATCCCGCTGCAGACCCTGCCCGAGTTCATAATCTGCGACATAGACCAGCAGCTCGAGCCGTTCTACATAGACGTGGCGGAGAGCTTCGGCCTCGCCGCCGACGTCTGCTCGCGCTGCTCGGCCGAGACGGGCGTCACGTTCAACGACGACTTCCCGCTCATCGGCAAGGCCTTCCTCTCCACCAACATGCCCTGCAACGCCAGCGAGGCGACCAGCATGTTCCAGCGCCGCCGCATAGACCTGCCCGACTTCCCCGTGACCCTGGCCATGATACACAACGAGCCGGGCGCGCACCCCTATTCGACGCAGATGCTGCGCGACGCGATAAAGTTCATAGAGGACGAGTACAACGAGGTCTACGACTGGGACGCCCTGTTCGCGCGCGCCAAGCAGATGAACGAGCAGAACCAGATAGAGCTGGAGAAGTGGGACTTCTTCAAGACCGAGTACAGCCCGCTGTGCGGCATAGCCGAGACGCTCTACCGCCTCTACTCCTGGGCCAGCGTCAACGGCCAGGAGGACTACTTCACGAAGGTCGACCGCAAGGTCATCAAGATAATGCGCCGCTGCTACGAGAAGAAATACAAGCCCTTCGGCGGCAAGACGCGCCACCGCGCCTTCCTCTGGGGACCGAGCGCGGTGTACTACACCGACTTCCCGACCTGGATACAGAACTGCTGGGGCGTCAACATCGTGCTGAACATGGACTCCACCATGGGTCACAACATGATAAGCACCGACGACCCGGAGCAGGCGATACAGGACCTGGCTCTGTTCAGCGAGAAGGGCGTCATGCGCCACCACGCCGTCGGCGGCTGGGACAACGTCAACGCCGTCTGGGACTGGGCCAAGAGCTTCAACTGCGACATGGTGCTCATGAACGACAACGTCGCCTGCAAGGGCATGAACGGCGTCCACGCCATGATGGAGGAGCAGGCGCGCGACCTGGGCTTCTACTTCATCTTTGTCGAGCACGACCTGGAGGACTGCCGCACCGTCTCGCGGCGCGACATGCGCAACATAGTCAACAACTACATGTCCGTCGTCGTCGGCGAGGAGCCGCTCGACCCCACGCTGGTGGACTTCGACGACTCCGAGGCGTGGTAAGAAAGGGAGGCTGCATATGAAAAAGAAGCTCATAGGAATCCTCGGCAAGCTGGCGCTGCTGCTTTTCGGCGCATTTGTTGCGACGTTCACGATATACATGTTCAACCTGGAGAACAAGCTTATCTATTACGTGATACGCCCCTTCCTGAACAAGCACTACGACAGCCAGAAGCGAGACCGCAGAATAGTGTGAGGCTTTGAGGTCAAACTGTCCAAAAAGGCGAGAGCCTTTTTGGACAGTTTTTTTGTTGCATTTTGCGCCGGTGAGCGTCTATAAATAAAATGAGAACCAGCCGGACGGGAGGGAGAGGCATGGTCGAGACCGGCAGCCGGTTTTTGGAGGAGCTGTACGAGCGCCACAGGCGGCTGATGTACGCCACGGCGCTGAAGTTCGTCAGCGACCAGCGCGCCGCGGAGGACATAGTCCACGACGCCGTGGTCAAGCTGTTGGAGAAGGAAGATACGCTGCGCACGCTTTCGTGCTGCACGTTGACAAGCTATGTCGTATACACGGTGAGGAACACCGCCGTCAGCCATTTGCGCCGCCAGGACGTGAGGAAGAAGCACCGCGTGGAGACGGAGTCGGACTGGGAGGCGGAGGACGCCGCGCCCGGGCCGGAGGAGCTGGCGATCCTGGCGGAGCGGCGCGAGACGCTGCGCCGCGCGTGGTCAAGGCTGGACGACGGCTCGAGAGATCTGCTGGCGGGCAAGTACATACTGGAAAAGAGCGACGATGAGATCGCCGAGGAGCTGGGCTGCGCTTCGGGCAGCGTGCGTATGAAGCTCACCCGCGCGCGGCGGCGCCTGCTGGAGACGATGAAAGAGGAGGAGGCAGACCATGGAAAGACGTGAGATGCTCAGGCAGAGCTATGAAGACGCGCTCCTGGCTCTGCTCATGGAGGACATAGCCGAGAGCGAGGGGGAGCGCTTCGAGCGCGAAGCCGCAGCTCTGCCGGACACCCCGGCGGAGCTGGACAGGCGCTGCCTGCGCGCCATACGCGCCAGCCGGGCGGGTAAACGCGCGCGGCGGGTTGCACGCAGAGCGTACAACCTCGTCAGCAAGGCGGCTGTCGCCGCCTTGATAGCCGTTGTGCTCGTCACCGGCGCGTTCGCCGCCTTCCCGCAGCTCAAGGTGGGGACGAAGAACATGATAATAGAAGTCAGAGACGTGGCGACGACCCTCTTTTTCGGCGAGGAAGAACAGTTCCTGCCCGAGGACACGACCGGGTTCCTGAAAGGCTGGACCTTCCCCTTGCCGGAGGAGTTCGAGCTTGTGGACAGCGATGAGAGCGTTTACTCCAGCTACCTGCGTTACAGCGACGGGGAGAGCGAGCTGAGCCTGGAGGTTCGGCTCATCATGGACGGCCTGTCCACCAGCATAAACACTGAGAACGCCCTCAGCGTGGACTACATCACGATTCACGGCATGGACGCCATGCTGGTCTGTCATGAGGAAGTGACCATACTGGTGATTGTGGACGCGGAGCACTCGCTGCTCATAAGCATGTACGCCGAAGGTATGGACAAGAACTCCGTTTTGGATGTCGCCCTCGGCGGAGTTTACGAGGACACTTGAAACTCCGTGCAAAACGCGGTATCATTCCCTGGGAGGGATGCGCGTGAAGATTTGGGCGCCGCCGGCGCGGGACGTGAAGTCCAACGCCGCTGTGGGTATAGCGCTGACGGTCGCGCTGGCGATGGCCTTGACCGTGGGCGCTGTGGTTCTGTTTGTGAAATACGACCTGGGCGCGTATTTCCTGCTTATCTGCGTCGTGGCCATAACGGCGCTGTGCATGGCTCTGGCCGTGAGTATGGGCAGGCGCGTGCGCCGCTCCACGCTGATCTTCTGCCTGGACGATGAGCGCCGGCTCTTTTTCATCGACGCCAACAAGTACACGGACTACCACAGGGGTCTTGCCGGGTACGCCGCCATGCAGCGCGAGGCTCACCGCGCGGTGCAGACGCTGTGTGCCCCGGGCGGTATGCTGGAGCGGTACATGGCCGAGCCAAAGAGCCTGGTGGGGCTGGAGCCTGAGATAACGGCCGTGGAGCGCCTGCGTGAGAAGCGGGAGCACGCGTACATCACCTGCCGCGCCAAGTACCCCAACGGCCGGGTGGAGCGGGCAAAAATAATGCTCGTCCACGGCTACGAGGACGAGGACTTGCTCTATCGCGAGCTGGAGCGGCTGCAGGTGCCGGAGCTGTAAAATAATAAAGCGGATTTGGCGCTGTTCAGCGCCAGATCCGCTTTGCGTTGTATTTTGCGAGAGCCTGTACGACAAGCGCCTCCAGCTCCTCGCCGTGGTCTTCCGCTGGGTCGTCGTATTCAAGCACGCTCTCCACGTAAAACTCAAAGGCGTCCTGCCCGTACCGGCTCCAGAGCTGAGCCAGCTCCCGGTTCCGGTGGCTGCCGGAGGCGAGCTTGAAGCGGTTGCTGTTTATGTCCGCCTTCGTGTCCTTGGACGCGCCGACGAACACGTCGCCGGTGGCCGTGCAGCGGATGGCCACCACGCCCATCTCCGTGTGGCGGCTTTTGTAGCTCTCCATCAGCTCTCTGCGTTTTTCCCTGTCCATTTGAACCTCCGAATGGCAAAGCTGTCGGCTCGGGGCGAGCCTCGAGCCGACAGCGGATTTTTGTGTTTGGCGTAGCTCACTTCGCGTACTCCACGGCCTTTGTCTCACGCAGCACGTGGACTTTGATCTGGCCGGGGTAGGTGAGTTCGCTCTCGATCTTCTTGGCGATGTCGCGCGCCAGCAGCACCATCTGATCCTCGCTGACCTGGTCGGGCTTGACCATGACGCGGATCTCGCGGCCGGCCTGTATGGCGTAGCAGCTCTCGATGCCGGGGAAACTGCGCGTGACCTCCTCGAGCTTTTCGAGGCGCTTGACGTAGTTTTCGATGTTCTCGCGCCTGGCTCCGGGGCGGGAGGCGGAGATGGCGTCGGCGGCCTGCACGAGACAGGCTATCACGCTGTGAGCCTCCACGTCGCCGTGGTGAGCCTCGATCGCGTGGATGACCTCGGGGGACTCCTTGTACTTGCGGGCGATGTCCACGCCGATGGTGACGTGGCTGCCTTCTACCTCGTGGTCGATGCTCTTGCCCAGGTCGTGCAGCAGTCCCGCGCGCTTGGCGGTGGTGACGTCCACGCCCAGCTCGGCGGCGAGCAGCCCCGCGATGTGCGCGACCTCGATGGAGTGGTTGAGGACGTTCTGCCCGTAGCTGGTGCGGTACTTCATGCGGCCGAGCAGGCGGATTATCTCCGGGTGCAGGCCGTGGATGTTCGTCTCGAACGCGGCGCGCTCGCCCTCCGCCTTGATGGTGGCGTTGACCTCGCGCTGGGCTTTGGCGACCATTTCCTCGATGCGCGCCGGGTGAATGCGCCCGTCCTGGATGAGCCGCTCGAGCGCTATGCGCGCTATCTCGCGCCTGACGGGGTCAAAGCTGGAGACGGTGATAGTCTCGGGGGTGTCGTCGATGATCAAATCGCAGCCGGTGAGCGTTTCTATGGAACGAATGTTGCGTCCCTCTCGTCCTATGATGCGGCCTTTCATCTCGTCGTTGGGGAGTGGTACGACGGAGACGGTGATTTCGCTGGCGTGATCTGCCGCGCAGCGCTGGATGGCGGTGGCGATGATCTCGCGGGCGCGCTCCTCGGCCTCGTCCTTGTACTTGGCCTCGACCTCGCGCACCTTGGCGGCCATTTCGTGCGTGACCTCGGTCTCAATGTTGGAGATAAGGTACTGCTTGGCCTCCTCCTGCGTGTAGCCGGAGATCTTCTCAAGCATTTCCAGCTGGCTCTTTTTTACAAGCTTGACCTCCTCCTGCATGGCCTCGGCCTGGGAGAGCTTCTGGTTGAGGCTCTCGGTCTTTTTCTCCAGGGCGTCGGTCTTGCGGTCGAGGTTCTCCTCCTTCTGCTGAAGGCGGCGCTCTTGCTTGGAGAGCTCGTTGCGGCGCTCTTTGACCTCGCGCTCATACTCCGTGCGGTTCTTGTGTATCTCCTCGCGCGCTTCGACAAGGGCTTCGCGCTTTTTGCTTTCAGCGGCCTTGATGGACTCGTTGATGATGCGCTTGGCCTCCTCCTCGGCGCTGGATATTTCGCGTTCGGCGACCTTTTTGCGGTACACAATACCCAGCAGGAACCCTATGACCAGCACCACGATCACGCCGATCACGATGCCTAGTATTTCCCAAAACATAGTTTCAGTCTATTCCTCCTTCTCTTTGTGATAGAACAATAAGGGGCGAGCGCCGCAAAGCGTCCGTCGCGCGGCGGCCCCGAAAGAGTTAATATCAAAGGGGTCTCCCCATGACCCCTGAAATATTATCATGTCATTTTACACCACGTGAAAGCGTTATGTCAAGCTTGTCAGGCGGTGAACAAATACTATTTTGGCGGCCGCGCCGGGATTGCACGGCGAGGAGCCAATAACTTGCAAAAGGGGATGCGCGTTTGGAAAACGCTCACATCAAGACACATACCGTGCTTGACACGCTGCTGAGCGCGGTCTCGGCCGCAGTCTGCGCGGCCATGCTCTGCGCGGCGGCGGCCTACGTGCTGCTGGACGCCCCGCGGCACGGCGCGGCTATCTGCCTCGCGGGCGTGGCCGCGGCGCTGCTGCTTGCGCTGCCGGCGAGGGGGACGCGGCGCTTTTCGGCCGCAAAACTGGGCGCCGCCGTGGCTCTTACAGCCCTGGCCGTGCGCGCGGCCTACACTTTGAGCGTGGAGACCGTGCCGGTCAGCGACTTCGAGCTGCTGTATTCCGCGGCTCAGGAAGTGGCCGGGGGCAATCCCGGCGCGCTGAGCGGGGAGTATTTCGAGCTTTGGGGCTATCAGAAGCCCTTCGTGTACTATGAGGCGCTGGTCATAGCCCTCGGCGGAGGTACGACCGCGCTGGGGCTGCTGAACGCCGCCTGGGGCGCGCTGACGGCCTGGCTGGTGTTCGCGACAGCGAGGCGCTTTGCTCCGGACGGGGCGGCCTTCGCCGCCGCGCTGCTCTACGCGCTAAGCCCCGGGGCGATAATGCTCACACCGGTGGCGACAAACCAGTGCGTGTCGCTCGCGCTTATACTCCTGGGCGTGTATCTGGCGGTGTCCGGCTCCGGCTGGCGTCGCGCCGCATTGGCGGGCTGCGCGCTCGCGGCGGGGAACCTGATGCGCCCGGAGGGGATAATCGCCGTGGGCGGCCTCGCCGTCGCCGCCGTGCTCGCGCTCGCGCGCGGGGAGGACTGGAGGGCGCTGCTGCGAGACCTCGCCGCGCTGCTGCTGGCTTATTTCGCGCTGCAATTGGCCGTGGGACTGCTCGTCCCCGGCGGAATAGGCAACGCCGCGCCGGAGTGGAAGTTCGTGCTCGGCCTGGACACGGCGAGCGGCGGGCGCTACTCCGACGCCAACGCCTGGATACTCGAGCTGGAGAGCGCGGGCGAGCGCCGCGCCGCCGCGCTGGACGCGATACGCGCCTCGCTCTCCGACGCGGGCGGAGCCGGAGGCGTGCTGGGCTTCTTCGCCGGGAAGGCGGCGAGCTTCTGGGGCGGCTACGCCGACAGCTGGCTGGGCGTCGAGCACGCCTCGGACTACTTCATGCGCCTGGCCGAGCGCGCGACGTTCATCGCCATGTGCGCGCTCGCCGCTGTGGGCAGCCTGAAGCGGCGCTCCGGCGCGGCTCACGCCGCCGTGAAGGCTGCGGTGGCGATAAACTTTGCGGCCTATCTGCTGATAGAGGTGCAGTCGCGCTACCGCTATTTCGTGCTGCCGTTTTTGTGCATCCTCGCCGCGGCGGGGCTGGAAACGCTGGCTGAGTGTAGACATCGGGCGAAAAAACGTGTATAATACTATGATGCCCAATAATTTGGATGGATGAGGGAGAGCGTATGTCCTACCTTACTTATATATTCCCCGTTCTTGCGGCTTTCTTCGTTATAATGGTCGCGCGGCGCTGGATGCCGGCCTTTGCCGACTCGCGCCTGCCCGCAGACCCCGAGACGGGACGCGCGGAAAAGCCCAGGTTCGGCTTTGAAAGCCGCGAGGGGCGGCTGGTGAAGCTAGACGCGCTGCTCTGCCTGATTATCACCGTGTGCTACGCCGTGGTGGCCTTCACCGGCCTGGGCGACACGACCGCTCCGCAGAGCTGGTGCCGCTTTACCGAGCGCGGCCGGTACGCGCTCATCGACCTCGGCGAGGAGTACGACATAGGCATCGTGCGCTATTACACAGGACTGCACACCGGCAGGTACGAGATGCAGTTTTCCACGGACGGCACCACCTGGTGGGACGCCGGAACGCTGGAGCAGGAGTACGCCGACCTCTTTAAATGGCAGGACTTCTTCCCCGCGAGCGAGGGCGTGGAGGAGACGACCACGCGCTACATACGGCTCGTGGCCTCGGCCGAGCTGAGCCTCGGCGAGCTCGCCATATATGACTCCGAAGGCACGCAGCTTGACGCATCCGGTTTTGAATACGACGCCGGCTGCACGCCGCTGTTCGACGAGCAGGACACCGTGCCGGTGCGCCCGTCGTACATGAACAGCAGCTACTTTGACGAGATATACCACGCGCGCACGGCGCTGGAGCACATAGAGAACGTCTACCCCTATGAGATAACCCACCCGCCGCTGGGCAAGGAGATAATCGGCATAGGCATCCGCCTGTTCGGCATGACGCCCTTCGGCTGGCGCTTCATGGGCACGCTTTTCGGCGTGCTGATGCTGCCCATCCTGTACGTGTTCCTCAAGCGCATGACGCGCTCGAGCGCGATAAGCGCCTGCGGCACGATCATCTTCGCGTTTGACTTCATGCACTTCGTGCAGACGCGCATCGCCACCATAGACACGTACAGCGTGTTCTTCATACTGCTGATGTACCTGTTCATGTGGCGCTTCGTCAGCGGGGGCAAGTGGCGGTATCTGGCGCTGTCGGGCGTATTCTTCGGCCTGGGCGCGGCCAGCAAGTGGACGTGCATCTACGCCGGAGGCGGCCTCGCCGTCATCTGGCTGGTATACTGGATAACGCAGGTGAAAAAGCCCGGCTTTGCCAAGCGCTTTATCGGCAACTGCGCGTTCTGCCTGCTGTTCTTCGTGGCCATACCGGCGGCGATATACTATGTCAGCTACTACCACTACGGCACGGCCAGCGGCCTGGACGGAGGCGTGGGGATGTTCTTCACCCGCGACTACTTCGACGTCGTGTGGGACAACCAGGTCTACATGTGGGAGTACCACTCCGACCTCGTCAGCACGCACCCGTACTCCTCGCGCTGGTATCAGTGGCTGGTGGACGCCAGGCCGATACTCTACTACCTCGAATACTTCGACGACGGCACGAAGATGGCCTTCGGCGCCTTCCTGAACCCCGTGTTCTGCTGGGCGGGTCTGCTGGCCATGATAGCCAACGGCATCTTCGCCGTCAAAGACCGCGACGGCAAGAGCGCGTTCATAGTCATCGGCTATCTGGCTCAGCTCCTGCCCTGGGTACTGGTCACCAGGCTTACCTTCGCCTACCACTACTTCCCCAGCTCGGTGTTCATGCTGCTGGCTCTCTGCCATGTGTGGGAGCGATTGAAGCAGCAGGGCATCTTCAGGTGGCAGCGCAACATGTACGCGGTCACCGGCGTCTGCGCCGGACTGTTCGTGGCGTACTACCCGGTGCTGACCGGACTGCGCACGGCTATCTGGTATACGCGCGGCTTCCTGCGCTGGTTCCCCAGCTGGCCGTTCTGATTCGCAGACACTTTACGATACCGCCGCGCACGGCGGAGCTTTGCGGGGCTTGCCCTGATAGATTTAACGTTGTTGGGAGATAATAACCAATGTTTCTCGCGGATTATCATGTACACAGCAGCTGCTCGTTCGACGCGGCAGACCGCATGGCGGCGATGGCCAGGGCCGAGCTCAAGATTGGCGTCGCCGAGATATGCTTCACCGACCACGCCGATTTCGGCGACCAGCAGACCATACAGCTCGGGCCTGAGCGCTTCCAGCTCCCCAAGAGCCAGGTAAAGCAGTTCATCGAGGCCATGGAGAAGGCGCCCGAGGGCATAGACATCAAGCTCGGCCTGGAGCTGGGCGAGGGCAACCACGACCCGGCGCGCGCCAAGCGCGTCTACGCGATGCCGGAGTACGACTTCATCCTCGGCTCGCTGCACAACCTGAGGGACGAGCAGGACTTCTACTACATCAAGTACGAGAGCTACGACCAGTGCTGGGAGCTGTACGACAGGTACCTGGACGAGCTGATCGAGCTGGCCGGCATAAACTGCTTCGACTGCATGGCGCACATAGGCTACTGCCTGCGCTACATGCACAGGCAGGGCTTCGACGCCGAGATAACCATGGAGCGCTACGGCGGCAAGCTGGACACGCTGCTGCGTATGCTGATAGAAAACGGCAAGGGCATAGAGCTGAACGTCGCAGACCTCGTCCCCGGCGGGCACGACGCGCCGGGCGAGCACGCCGATCCGCTGCTCAAGCCGGTGCCGAGCATAGAGATACTCCGCCGCTACCGCGAGCTGGGCGGGGACATCATCACCGTCGGCTCCGACGCCCACTCGGTAAAAGCCGCGGGCGTGGGTCTGCGCGAGGGCTATCAGCTGCTGAGCGACATCGGCTTCAGGTACGTAGCCGTGTACAAGCGGCACAAGCCCGAGTTCAAGAGAATTGAGGTATAAGGAGGCACGACCATGTACGCAATCGGCTCCGACCACGGGGGCTACGCCCTCAAGCAGGAGATAATGAAGCACCTTTCTGAGCGCGGCATAGCCTACCGCGACTACGGCACCTACAGCGAGGAGAGCTGCGACTACCCCGACTACGGCGAGGCCGTGGGCAGGGCGGTGGCCTCCGGCGAGTGTGAGCGCGGCATAGTGGTCTGCGGCACCGGCATAGGCATCTCCATCGCCGCGAACAAGGTGCGCGGCGTGCGCTGCGCGCTGTGCGGCGACTGCTTCAGCGCGCAGATGGCTCGCGAGCACAACGACGCCAACGTGCTCGCCCTCGGCGCGCGCGTCCTGGGCGCGGGACTGGCGCTGAAGATAGTGGACACCTTCCTGGACTCGTCCTTCGCCGGCGGCCGGCACGAGCGCCGCGTGGCCAAGCTGATGGCCATAGAGGGCGGGGAGTAAGCCATGGCAGTCAAACGCGGCCGCGAGGTATACCGCGGCAGACGCAAGCGGCTGAACGTCATGGGCGTCGTCTTCGGCGCCATAGCGGTGCTGCTGCTGATAATGATAGTGCTGTTCTACGGCCTGCAGCGCTACATCGTGTTCGAGCACGACGGCATCTCCGTCGTGCTGCCCGGCGCGCAGTCCGACGCCTCGTCCGGCGACGGCACGGCCACGGACGGCGAGCTGACGCAGGTCAACGCCGCGCTCACGGTGGAGGACCCTGACTACTCCTCCCTGGCGGCGACGGCGGGCGAGGGGCTGAGCGATATGTTAGGCGTGTTCGTCCCGGCTGCGGACGTGACTCTGTCCGGCGTGGGCAGGTATATGTCCGTCATGTCCTCCTACGGAGCCAACGCCCTGGTGCTGGAGGTCAAGCCCGTCAGCGGCCAGCTGGTCTGGGCGTCGTCCTCGGAGACGGCGGCCGGATACGGCACCAACGGCACGACGGATCTGGCTCAGCTGGTGGCCGCGCTCAGGCAGCAGGACAGCGACATATACCTGGTCGCGCAGGTCTGCTGCTGCATAGACGGCCTGCTGCCGACGCGCAACCCCGCCACGGCGCTCACGCTCAGCACCGGCGCGGCCTACACCGACAGCGAGGGCGCGTGGCTCGACCCGTATAACTCCACCGTGTCACAGTACATAATCGAGCTGTGCGAGGAGCTTATCGGCATGGGCTTTGACGAGATACTGCTCAAGAGCCTGTCCATGCCCGTCACCGACGCGGCCATAGGCTACAACGTACAGCTGAGCAGCACGCCCACGGCGGAGACGGCAATCTGCGGCCTGGCCATGGAGATAACCAACGCGCTCAGCTCCTACGACGTGCCCATATCCGCCATCCTCGACACCACCAGCCTGCGCAACGGCCTGGAGAGCCAGTCCGGGCAGAACCTGGAGGTCTTCGGCAAGCTGTTCGACAGGCTGTGCTCGGCCACGGACAGCGCCTGGCGCTCCAACGTGGACTTGAGCCTGATAGACGAATACCTGACCCTCGGCGACTCCGCGCAGCGGTACCTGCCGATAATGAGCTATGTGCCCGAGGGCTACACCAGCTGCATAGTCCAGGTTCCGGAGTCTGTGCTCCCCGCGTCAGACAGCGGCACGACGGACAGCGCTGCGGCGTAAATAAAAAGCACCGGGACGGTAAAGACCGTCCCGGTGTTATTTTTGCGGCGCGAGGCTCAGAGCTTGTCGACCTCGCCCAGCCAGAGCGCGTTGCAGGCGTCGCTGGGCATCTTGTGGCCGTCGCGCGGGCTGAGGGTGAAGCCCATGACGGCGGGGCCGTCGGCGCTGGCGGAGCGCTTGAACTGCTGCACGAAGAAGCGGCGGCAGTAGCTGCGCAGCCAGTGTACCAGCGTGTCGTGGTCAAACTCGCCCTTGAAGGCCAGCTCGGCCAGGCGGAGCACCTTGGCGGGGGAGCCGCCGCGCATGACCATGTGGTACAGGAAGAAGTCCTGGAGGATGTAGGGACCCACGCTGTCCTCGCTCTTTTGCAGCAGCTCGCCCTCGTCGCCGATGGGCAGCAGCTCGGGCGTGACCGGGGTGTCCCAGATGTCGTGCAGGGCATCGGCGAGAACCTTGTCCTCGGTGGTCTCGGAGATGTACTTCACAACGGCGCGAACCATGGTCTTGGTCATGCCGGCGTTGATGTCGTAGTTGGAGATCTGGTCGCCGTTATAGGTGCACCAGCCGTCGGCCTGCTCGCTGAGATCCTTGGTGCCGACGTCGAGGCCGTCCACCTTGTTGGCGATGTCCAGCAGCACCATCGTGCGCTCGCGCGCCTGGGCGTTCTCGAAGACGACGCTGTGGTCGTTGAAGTCGTGGCCGATGGTCTCGAAGTGCTTCTTGACGCTCTCGCCTATGGGGATGACGCGCAGCTCCGCGCCGAGCTGCTCGGCGATGGTGATGGCGTTGTTCTTGGTGCGGTCGGTGGTGCCGAAGCAGGGCATCGTCACGGCGACGATGTTCTTGCGGGGCAGGCCGCAGATGTCCATGGCCTTGGCGCAGGCGAGCATGACCAGCGTGGAGTCGACGCCGCCGGAGACGCCAATGACGGGGCGCCAGCAGTTGGTGTACTCCATGCGCTTGATGAGGCCGGTGGCCTGGATGGTCAGGCAGCGCTCGGCAAACTCGGCGATGTGGCCGTCGGGCACGAAGGGCTCGCGCTTTATACGGCGGGTGAGGCGGGTCTCGGCCAGGTGCAGCTCCCAGGTGTAGCGGGCGATGGGCATACGCGGCGCGTCGGCATAGGTCTGAGAGCGCATACGCGCGTCGTTGAGGTTGAAGATGTCCAGCTCGCTCACGGCCATGCCGGAGCCGTTCTCGCTGACGGAGAGGGTCTCGCCGTCGTCGGTGACGAGGCACAGGCCGTAGTAGCTCTTGTCCGTGGTGCTCTCGCCGCTGGACGGCGCGGCGCTGACGCAGCCGTAGTGCAGGCGCCTGGTGTCCACCTCGAGGGCGGTCATGGTGTCGCGGCGGGAGGTGGAGCTCATCGGCGCGTCGCTCAGCTCGGCAATGACGGTGGCGCCGGCGGTGCAGAGCATGGCGGTGGGGGGCACGGCGAGAGCGCGGTCGGCGGCGAACTGCACGCCCACGGCGAGGCCGGGGATGGTCTCGGTCACGTAGAGCATCTCGCTCTCGATGCAGCAGTAGTAGTCGTCGGAGACGTTGACGTCGATGTTCTCGTTGGTGTTGACGGCGGTGAACGGCGTGCCGCGCACGTTGCGGCGGGCGGTGAAGCCCAGGATCTCGCCGTTGCAGATGACGGCGGCGGCGCTGTAGACCGCTCCGCGCACGGCCAGCGGCAGGCCGACGACGACGAGCATGTCGCTGCCCTGGGTCGACACGGTTATCTGCCTGAGTCCGTCCATCGCGGCGTCGGTCAGCTGGCGCTGGAAGTAGAGGTGACCGCAGGTGGCGCCGGTCAGCACCAGCTCGGGGAAGGTCAGCAGCTTAACGCCCTGCTCCTTCGCGTCCGCTATGCAGTCAATGATCTTACCGGTGTTGTAGGCGGGGTCGGCGACCCTGATCTCAGGAGCCGCCGCGGCAACTTTCAGAAATCCATCCTTCATTATTTATCACCCTGATTTAAGAATTCCATGGGGGACTTCGTCCCCCCTAGATACGCGGCATAAATGCCGCGATACCCCCCTCGCCTCGCACGGCGAGGCGGTCGCGGACACGTGTCCGCGAGATGCGGTATCGAGCCGAGGCAAAGCCCCGTCTCGATGTTTTATATCTGTTGCGCGAGGGGAATTGTAAACTTAGTATTTGAGTTTTTCGCTCAGATAGCTGACCAGCTCGCTTATGGGCATACGGACTTGCTGCATGGTGTCGCGTTCGCGGACGGTGACGCAGTGGTCGGCCTCGGTCTTGTCGTCGCCGACGGTGGTGAAGTCCAGCGTGACGCAGTAGGGGGTGCCTATCTCGTCCTGGCGGCGGTAGCGCTTGCCGATGGAGCCGGTGTCGTCGTACTCGCACATGAAGTGCTTGGCCAGCTCGGCGTACAGCTCACGGGCGGGGCCGGCGAGGACTTCCTTCTTGCTCAGCGGCAGCACGGCGACCTTGATGGGAGCGAGGGCGGGGTGGAGGTGCAGCACCACGCGGGTGTCCTTCTTCGCCTCGTCCACGACTTCCTCGTCGTAGGCGTCGGCCAGGAAGGCCAGGGTCACGCGGTCGGCGCCCAGGCTCGGCTCGACGACGTAGGGGACGTAGTGCTCGTTCTTCTCCTGGTCGAAGTAGGTGAGATCCTGGCCGGAGTGCTGCTGGTGCTGGCCGAGGTCGTAGTCCGTGCGGTCGGCAACGCCCCAGAGCTCGCCCCAGCCGAACGGGAACAAATACTCAAAGTCCGTCGTCGCTTTGGAATAGAAGGCCAGCTCAGCCGGATCATGGTCGCGCAGGCGGAGATTTTCCTCCTGCATACCGAGATTTATCAGCCAGTCGTGGCAGTGGTTGCGCCAGTAGTCAAACCACTCGAGGTCGGTCCCCGGCTCGCAGAAGAACTCCAGCTCCATCTGCTCGAACTCGCGGGTGCGGAAGGTGAAGTTGCCCGGGGTTATCTCGTTGCGGAAGCTCTTGCCTATCTGGCAGACGCCGAAGGGGATCTTGCGGCGGGTGGTGCGCTGTATATTCTTGAAGTTGACGAAAATGCCCTGAGCGGTCTCGGGGCGGAGGTACACCTCGTTGGCGGAGTCCTCGGTGACGCCCTGGTGGGTCTTGAACATCAGGTTGAACTTGCGGATGTCGGTGAAGTCGCTCTTGCCGCAGACGGGGCAGGCGACGGAGTGCTCACGGATGAAGGCCACCATCTCCTCGTTGGTCATGGCCTCGGCGGAGACGCCGTCCATGGGGTTCTCGGCGAGGTAGTCCTCTATGAGCTTGTCCGCGCGGTGGCGGCTCTTGCAGGCCTTGCAGTCAATGAGCGGGTCGTTAAAGGTGGTGACATGACCGGAGGCCACCCAGACCTCGGGGTTCATGAGTATGGCAGAGTCGAGGCCGACGTTGTAGGGGTTTTCCTGGACGAATTTCTTCCACCAGGCCTTTTTGACGTTGTTCTTCAGCTCCACGCCGAGAGGGCCGTAGTCCCAGCTGTTGGCAAGACCGCCGTAGATCTCGCTCCCCGCGTAGATGAAACCCCTGTTCTTGCACAGGGCGACCAGCTTTTCCATAGTCTTTTCGGTGTTCTTCATTACAGTCTCCTTTTCCCGCAGATGGCTTCTGCGGAGATTTTTGTTACCTTTACTATCGCGGCAAGGTGTGCTATAATGCGCGGTAAGCCGTGCGCAATACGTGTTGCGCCGCAAATCACGTCGGGTAATGGCGACATCTGCCTGACAACCAATAATGTTAACACAAACGACACATATTATCAATAAAAGTTAAACATTAAATTAGCACGGAGGAGTAAAATGGACACAGAACAGCTCAGGCGGTATGCGCGCCTCATCGCGGTCACCGGCGGGGGTATCCGGCCGGGGCAGAGCGTTGTGCTGCGCGCCGGGCTCGACCAGCCGGAATTTGCGCTCATGCTAGCGGAGGAGTGTTATCGCGCGGGCGCGTCCGAGGTCGAGGTCGAATGGGAGTACCAGCCGCTTGTGAAGCTAGACAACGCCTGGCAGAGTGTTGACACCCTGGGTACGGTCAAACCCTGGCAGGAGCAGAAGCTGCGCTATCGCTCCGAGACGCTGCCCGTCATGCTGTATCTCGAGAGCGCCGACCCCGACGGACTGTCGGGCATAGACCAGGCCAAGCGCGCCGCGGCGCAGAGAGCACGCTACGCGGTGACCAAGCCGATAAGCGACACGATGGAGAACCGCTATCAGTGGTGTATCGCGGCCGTGCCCGGCGTGGAGTGGGCGCGCAAGGTGTTCCCGGGTCTGGGCGACGGCGAGGCCGTAGAAAAGCTCTGGGAGGCGATACTCGCCTGCTCGCGCGCGCTGGACGGCGACCCGGCGGAGAACTGGGCGAGGCACAACGCCTTCCTGGCCGACCGCTGCGCCAGGCTCAACGCCCTGGACCTGGTGCGCCTGGAGTACCGCGCCGGCAACGGCACGGACTTCAGCGTGGGGCTGATACCCGAGGCGATGTTCCTCGGCGGAGTCGAGACCAACGGCGTCAACGGCGCCGTGTACAACCCTAACATCCCGTCCGAGGAGGTCTACGTCACCCCGCGCGCCGGCGAGGCCGAGGGCATAGTGTACGCCACGCGCCCGCTGGCCTATCGCGGGCAGCTCATAGAGGACTTCTGGCTCCGCTTCGAGAACGGGCGCGTCGCCGACTGCGGCGCGGGAAAGAACGCCGAGGCGCTCCGCGCGCTCATCGCCATGGACGAGGGCTCGTGTATGCTGGGAGAGTGCGCCCTCGTTCCCTATGACAGCCCGATAAGAAACAGCGGCATCATGTTCTACAACACCCTCTTTGACGAGAACGCGGCCTGCCACCTGGCGCTTGGCCGGGGATACACGAGCAATATCAGGAACTACGAAAGCTACACCCTGGAGGAGCTGCGCGCAATGGGCGTCAACGACTCCATGGTGCACGAGGACTTCATGATAGGCTCCGCCGACCTGACCGTGACCGGTATCACGGCCGGCGGCGAGCGCGTCGCCATATTCAAAGACGGCGGCTGGGCTTTCTGACCTAAGCAAAAGCACCCAGGAGGGAACCATGGAAACCAGGAAGAAGACTCAAACCCCGCGCATGGATCGCAAGGCGCTCATTCTCACCGTCGTGGGCGCGCTGCTTGTTATTGCGATCATCGTCATCGCCGTGGTGCTCATGCAGCGCAGCGGCGGCGACGCGTACGCGGACAACTATGAAGCGGCTATGGAGCACTACATAGCCGGAGAGTACAGCGAGGCCATAAGCTCGGCACAGCTTGCATACGCCGAGGACGCGACCGAGGAGGCTGTGCTCATCATCGCGCGCAGCTACGCGGCTCTGAACGACTACGCCAACGCCGTCTCGGCGCTGGAAAACTGGGTCAACGCCCACGGCAGCGGCTCGGAGGCGGGCGCGCTGCTGGAGGAGTACAGGACGCACATAGACGACAGCGGCGAGGACACCGTGACCATCGCCGGGCAGGAGTATGCGCCGGACACGCAGACGCTGGCCATATCCGGCCAGGCGCTGACGAGCTCGGATCTGGAGACCGTCGCCTCGCTCACCGAGCTGACGAGCCTGAGCCTGAACGACTGCTCGCTCTCGGACATCTCCGCGCTCTCGGCGCTGACCAAGCTCACGACGCTCTCGCTGAACGACAACGCCATCACCGACCTCTCGCCGCTCTCGGCGATGAGGGGTCTCACGGCGCTGTACCTGAGCGGCAACGCGGAAATATCGTCGCTGGAGCCGCTCTACGGCCTGGACGGCCTGACCACGCTGGACATACGCGGCCTGGAGATAACCGACGAGCAGTTTGAACAGCTCGAGGCGGAGCTGCCCGACTGCGAGCTCTTGACCGACGAGCCGGTGTCCACCGCGACCGAGATAACGCTCGGCGGCATGACCTTCATGAGCGACGTGACGGAGCTGGACCTCTCCAACCGCCAGATTTCCGACATCTCGGCGCTTGCGGCGTGCACAGACCTGGAGAGCCTGAACCTCTCCGGCAACGTCATCTCCAACATCTCCGCCCTCGCGTCCCTGCCGAACCTCAAAACGCTGGACATCTCCAACAACGAGATATCCAACATCTCGCCTCTCATGTCGCTCACCCGGCTTGAGAGCGTGAACGCGGCGAACAACGCCATAACCAACATCGCCGCCCTCGCAGGGCACACGGCTCTGCGCGAGCTGAACCTCAGCGGCAACCCGCTGGCGAGCGTGGACGCGATAAGCGGCATGACCAACCTCACCACCCTCGATCTCAACAGCTCCGGCCTGGACGACGGAGACATGTCCGCGCTGCACATGCTGACCGGGCTGACCAGCCTGAACCTCGAGGGCAACACGTCCATCAGCGCGGAGGCGGCCGACGCGCTGACCGCGGCGCTGCCCAACTGCACGATAAGCCTGCCGCAGGAGATATACTCCGTCACCCTCGGCGGAAGCAGCTACGCTGCCGACTCCACCTATGTGGACGCCACCAGCCAGGGCGTCACCAGCCTGGACGGCGTGGAGCACTTCACCGGCCTCCAGGTGCTGATACTCGACCGCAACCCGGGCATAGACCTGTCCAACGCCGGGGCGCTGACCACGGTGACCTCGCTGGGTCTGGCCAACTGCGGCCTGACGGACATCTCCGCGCTCTCGACGCTCACGCAGCTGACCTCGCTGGACCTGATGCTCAACGACCTGCGCGACATCTCGGCGCTGAGGTACCTGACAAACCTGACTGAGCTGCACCTGAGCATGAACGAGGACCTCTCGGACATCTCGGCGCTCACCTCGCTGGAGGAGCTCACCACCCTCTCGCTCAACGGCACCGCCGTGACCGACCTCAGCGCGCTCGAGAACCTCACGAACCTCACGGTGCTGGACCTGGAGGGCTGCAATATACGCGACATCACGCCCCTGCTCGACCTGAAAAACCTGAGGACTCTCTACGCCGCCGGATGCGGGCTGAGCCAGCAGGAGATAGACGAGCTGGGCGACGCGCTGCCCAACTGCACCATCTACACCTGAGGCGCAATGTCGCAATCGGACAAGTTTTTTGACAGCGTACAGCCGGGCAGTGAAATTTGGTGTTGCTTTTCCTGTGCTATGTGGTAGAATACATCCGTACATCAGGCTTCACTGCCGGTATAAAACACAAGAGAACGGAGGTTAGACTCATGGCTTACGTCATCAATGACAACTGCGTCTCCTGCGGCACCTGCGCCGCCAACTGTCCTGTCGAGGCCATCGACATGGGCGACGACAAGTACGTCATCAACCAGGACACCTGCATCGCCTGCGGCACCTGCAAGGAGAACTGCCCTGCCGACGCCATCGACGAGGAGTAATGGCACAAACGCGTATCCGGGGAACAACTCTCCGGATACGCGCTGTTATTTTACGCTTTTGCCCGCTTACGGCGGGCTTATTTCATAACCGGAGGTGGCGGGATGTCCGAGCTGTGGCCGGGAGGACCGGAATATGCTTTTGCCGGCGCGTTCCCGGTGACGACCGACAGCGTGCTGCTGGCGGACTTCGCCCGGGTTCGGCCCGGCTCGCGGGTGCTGGAGCTGTGCTGCGGCGCGGGGCTCATATCGCTGCTGCTCATGGCGCGCGCTCCCGGGCTGGACGTGCTGGCCGTGGAGCTGGATGAGGCCGCGGCGGCGCTCGCCCGCGAGAACTTCGCCGCCAACGGCCTGAGCGCGCGCGTGGTGTGCGGCGATCTGCGCGACGCCGCCGTCCTGCCCGAGGCCAACAGCGTGGACTTCGTGGTGTGCAACCCGCCGTACTTCGCCGCGAACAGCGGGAAGGCCGCGCCCGACAGGCCGCGCGCCGTGGCCAGGAGCGAGAGCGAGTGCACGCTCGCCGATGTGGCGCGCGCGGCGGCTCGCAGCCTCAGGCAGGGTGGCAGGCTGGCGCTGGTGCACCGCTCGGAGCGGCTGGCCGAGGTGTTCGCCGCCCTGGCGGCGGAGCGGCTGGAGCCGAAGCGGCTGCGCTTCGTGCAGCACCGGCCGGGCAGCGCACCGGGACTGTTCCTGTGCGAGGCCGTGCGGCTCGGCCGTCCGGGGCTGACGGTGGAAGCGCCGCTGGTGCTCTACGGCGAGGACGGCCGGGAGAGCGATGAGTTCCGGCGAATCTATCATCTGGGAGGCTAATATGGCGGGAAAGCTCTATCTTGTGGGTACGCCCATCGGGAACCTGGGCGACATGTCGCCCAGGGCGCTGCGCACGCTGGAGGAGGCGGACTTCATCGCCGCCGAGGACACGCGCGTGACGCTGAAGCTGCTGAACCACTTCAACATAAAAAAGCCGCTCGTGAGCTACTACGAGCACAACGCCAAGCGCTCGGGCGAGAAGATACTCGAGCGGATACTCGCCGGCGAAAACTGCGCCCTGGTGACGGACGCGGGTATGCCCAGCGTGTCCGACCCCGGGGAGGACCTGGCCGCGCGCTGCGCCGCTCTGGGGATAGAGATGAGCGCCGTGCCAGGGCCGAGCGCCGTGGTCACCGCGCTCGCGCTCAGCGCCCTGCCCTCGGGCAGGTTCTGCTTTGAGGGCTTCCTGTCCACCTCGGGCAGGAGCCGGCGCGAGCATCTGGAGTCGCTCAGGGGCGAGCGGCGCACTATGATCTTCTACGAGGCTCCGCACAAGCTGGTCAAGACCCTGGAAGACCTGGCCGCCGCCTTCGGCGCCGAGCGCCGCGTCGCGCTCTGCCGCGAGATGACGAAGATGCACGAGGAGGTCATCCGCACCACCCTGGGCGGAGCGCTGGCCATGTACGCCGAGACGCCGCCGCGCGGGGAGTTCGTCCTGGTCATAGACGGCGCGCCTGAGGACGCGGCCGAACAGTACACGCCCGAGGCCGCGCTGGCGCTGGTGAACGAGCACCGCGCCGCCGGCAAGAGCCTCAAAGAGGCCTGCCGCCTGGCCGCCGAGGTCACGGGCTACAAGAAAAACGAGCTGTACGACATGGCCGTGAACGGCGCCGGGTGACGCCGCCGAAAATGATCCCAGCCCCTTTCGCGCCCATGGAGCGCGAAACTCTGCGAGGTTTTTACAAGCTGAGCCGCCCCGCACATTACGTGCGGGGCGGCTGCGTCTTATTTTGCGAAGATCTCGGCCACGCGCCGGATGTAGTCGGGCAGCGCGCCTTCAAAGTCCACGCCGTAGGGGCGGGGGGTGCCGCGCGCGTACGTGCGCTCTATGCTCTCGCGCACCAGCGCGGCGGCGGCGTCCAGCGCGTCGCCTATGGACGCGCCGCGCACCAGCAGCGCGGCCATCGCGGAGGCGAATATGTCGCCCGTGCCGTAGAACATACCGGGCAGCGCCGCGCTCATGGCGCTGCGCTCCTCGCCGGTCTCCCGGTCGCGCACGACGGTGCCTATCACGCCCTCGGCCGGGTGAACGCCGGTTATGGCGACGTACCTGCCCGCGTGCCGCTCCAGCCCGTCAAAGAGCCGGCTTATATAGTCGCGCGAGTGCGGGGCGGGGCGGTAGTCTACGCCGGAGAGCAGCGCGGCCTCGGTGACGTTCGGCGTTATCACGTCCGCGCGCGCGCACAATCTCCGGAACGCCTCGGTCATGCCCTCGCCCAGGCCGGAGTAGTAGCGGCCGTTGTCGGCCATCGCCGGGTCGCATATGACGAGGGTGTCCCCGCCAGCGATGGTGCCTATGATCTCCTCGACCAGCAGCGCCTGCTCCGGCGAGGCCAGGTAGCCCGAGTATATGCCGTCGAACTCCAGCCCCAGCTGCGCCCAGTGCCGCGCGATGGGCAGCATCTGGTCGGAGAGGTCGCGGAACGTCCAGCCCGTGAACTCCCCCGTGTGGGTGCTCAGCAGCGCCGTGGGGATGCACGCGCACTCCACGCCGGTCGCGGACACGACAGGCAGCGCGACGGTGAGCGAGCACTTGCCGAAGCCGGACACGTCGTTCACCGCGGCTATCCTCTTTAGTTTTTCCAGCTTAACTTCCATGTGCGCTATTTTAGCACTCTTTCCGGCGCTTAGCAATGGTAAGGGCGGCAAAAACCTCGATTCGGGCTTGACTTTTTGGCGATGCAGGTGGTAAAAACAAGTGTCGTGTAGCGAAAGGCAAAGCGTACGGCGCCGTGTGGCGCTGTGCGCTTTTTCTTTTTGCGAGGGCAAAAACGGAGGGAAATCATGTTCAAAACGATAATCCGGGGCTTCACTTTCGGCCTCATCATGTCCTATGCAATGACGATAGGCATGGAGATCTACAACATGGCACTCAAGTACGGCTTCCAGGCTCAGCCGGGCGGGCTGAGCGGCCTGAGCTACGCCGCGGTGGGCGAAGCGCTGACGGAAACTCTGTACATGGGTCTGCTGGTGCTGCTGTTTTCAAACCTCTGGGGCAACAGGGCGGGAGATGCGTTCCGGCGCCGGCACTGCGACGCCGGGCGAGACAACCCGTATTTCTGCCGGCTGCTGCGCCAGGGCGGCACCGTGGCCGTCATGTGCCCGACCATGAGCCTCGTGGCCGCCGTGCTCTTCAACGTCATACTCGCGGGCGAGAGCGCGGCGCGCTTGCCCGCCATATGGCTGGGGACGCTGATGAAAAACTTCCCCATGGCCTTCTTCTGGAACTTCTTTGCCGCCGCGCCGTTCACCCACTGGCTGCACGGGAAGCTGTTCCGCGCCGCCTGAGCGCGGAGAAGGCACTTGCGCGTATCGTCCGACCGGGGTATAATCGCAAAAGTACACTGCAACGGAGGGATAGCATGGCGATCACAGTCGAAAGATACACTCCCGACGACTTGCCGGCGCTGACGGCGGTTTGGAACGAGGTCGTGCGCGAGGGCGTGGCCTTCCCGCAGCTGGAGGAGCTGACGCCGGAGACGGCGGGCGAGTTCTTCGCGGCGCAGGACTTCACCGCCGTGGCTAAGGACGGCGGCGAGGTGCTGGGCCTTTACATACTGCACCCCAACAACGTGGGCCGCTGCGGCCATCAGGCCAACGCCAGCTACGCCGTGGCGTCGGCGGCGCGCGGGCGGAGGATAGGCGAGGCGCTGGTGCGCCACTCTCTGGCCACGGCCGCTGAGCTGGGCTACAGGCTGCTCATATTCAACGCCGTCGTGGCGTCGAACACGCGCGCTATAGCGCTCTATGAGCGCCTGGGCTTCCGGCGCATCGGCACCGTGCCCGGCGGCTTCCTGCTGAAGGACGGCAGCTGGAGCGACACAATACTGTTCTACCACGAGCTTTGATGCAGAAAAGTCCGCCGGAGCCCTTCCGGCAAAAAACGCGGCGAGCCAATCGGCCCGCGTGGATAAGGATGTTAAGAAAGACTTTTGACAGAGTGTGAATCAGATCGGTTTTATGGACTTGTGACGAAATCCAAATCACTGGAGGCACACGAAATGAAAAAGTCAAATCTTAATCTATCCTACCATGAGCAGGACGGAGTACTGCTGCCGAATATTTGCATTTCTGATCAGCCGGAGGACGAGCAGCCCCTCGGAAGATACGGCCGCATGGCGCTTGCTTATCTGCGCGAGAACCACCCGGAGCGGTATGCCGTCTTGAAGATGGACGGCAATCTCATGAAAACAATGCACCGAGTCCAGCGGGACGCTCTGGAGCGGATGGAGCATCTGACCCAGCAAATGCTGCTTGACGATCCCGTGCCGGAGACGGAGGATCTTCTGGAACGCGCGCGTCACTGGAATGATTTAAAAAGTATGGCGGAAAAAATTGTTTTGCAGACCACTGTATTTCGTGTAAGATAATGCGGACCGGGAGGGGCATCATGCCCCTCCCGGTTGCTTTGTCCTGCATGGAAGCACTCAACGCTCGGTCCCTTCCGGTCTCACGATCTTATACCCCACTCGGAAAACAGTTTTGATATAGATAGGGTGTTTGGGGTTAGGTTCCAGCTTCTGCCGTAAACGCCAAATCGTGTTGTCCACCGTATTTGTACCGAATTCGTAGCTTTCTTCCCAGGCTGCGTTGTAAAGCTGCTCCCGGCTAAAGACCTGCTCAGGTGATTTTGCCATACAGTATAGGATTGAAAATTCACCGTAATTCAGATGAACCTCTGCACCTTGATTCAATACCCGTCGCTGTTCTGGAAATATCTGAATACCACCTAAAGTTACAACAGAATCCTTACGGCTATCAGCATGGAGAATTTGGATGTCTTTACCCTGCAAAATGTCTAAAATGGAGTGGAAGACACTTCCGTCTGGGTCAGAAGTGCGGATGACTATAATCTCTTTCATACGATTTCCTCCGTGGACCAACGGCTCTGATCTCATGCATAAAGAAAACGGCGGCCTTGATTTCTCAAAACCGCCGTCAGGCTACTGTATTATGTCAGGGCGCATGGATGACCAGCCGCCGAAACAACGGTTTTTTTATTATCCGTTTTTCGCGGCTTGTGTCTGGATGGTATATACAAAGGGAAAAGCGATTAGTGCTGCCAAACAATCTCACCGTTATCAATTTTCTGCTGAATGTCGTTCCATTCTTCTGGGGTATATTCAAACATTTTCATACTGCTGTTTTCAGTCCCCACATTGCCTTCTACCAGGTCTAAGTCATCAGTATCCAGAATCTGGCCGCGAGTATCAGAGGGATCAATCATCTTCATGCCGTTAGATTGCGTCCCGACTTGTCCTTCCGTAAGATTGAACTGATCCAGATCTTTAACTTGGTCGGGGATACCCTCAGAATCAACAATCTTCATATTATCGGTTTCTGTCCCGGTATGCCCTTCTGTGAGGTTAAGATCATCCAGATCAAACTCCTGCCAAGCACCCGAAGATGTTGCAAAGGCAGTTGTTGCGCCGACTACAAAAACCAACGCAAAGGCGCAGGCTAAAATAGAAGTCTTTTTGAATTTCATAATTGCTTCAATCCTTTCTGAAATTGCATTTTTCCCAAAGTGGCTACACAAAGCGGACATACCGTTTCTCCGTTCCTCCATTTTAATTAACATCAGCGCATAGGAGGAGCGCTTTTTTTCACCCATCATTCGGATGACCCAGGCATCACACGACAACTCTATATCCCGGTTGGCGAGAACATACATGACCCAAACAAACGGATTAAACCAATGGATGCAGAGCACGGCGGCAAAGAGAATTTTTGTGATTGCGTCAAAGCGCCGAATGTGGACATATTCATGGGTCAGCACATACTTCAATGCAACCGGGTCATTCCGATCAAGTTGTTTGGGCAATAGGATCACCGGACGCAGGATGCCATAGGTCAGCGGAGAGGAAATCAAATCGGAACTCCGCACCGCAAGGGGTCTGGAAATTTGGTGTGCAGCCAACCAATTTTGGATATACGGTGTGTTGTCGGGGATAGACATTCTGAACTTCCGCATACTCCGAAAATAGGAAATAGAGAAGTAGATGGCCAACAGCAGCACGCCAACCAGCCAGAGTATCTCAAAGGTAGAAATGTGTTCTGTTGCAGGACTTGGAACAGCCGTACCTATATCATAAGACGGCGGACTATCCCCCGGTAAAGTAGAAGCGATATTTCCAGAGGGTAATTCTTGAACCACATCTGAAAAAACATCAAGGCCGATATGGATGTTGAAAGTCAGCGGGATGGAGAATGGCAGGAGCAAGCGCAGAGCTGCGATCATCCACAACGCTAAAAAGGTTGTTTTAGGCAAACGATGGATTGCCAATGCGCGGATAACCACAATGAATAAGATCAATACTCCTCCGGCCACGCTCATTTGAAATAGGCTCATGCGTTACCTCCTATTCCAATTCAGCCACCATCCGGCGCAGATTTTCAATTTGCTCCTTGGATAGCTTTTGATTGTCCAGCAAGGCGGCAAACAGTTTGTCGGGGGAGCCGTCAAACAGCTTGCCAATCAGCTCCTCTGCCTCCGCCTCTTGCACAACCTCTTTTGCAATCAGCGCATGGCACATGAAGTTTGGCTCGCTACGCTCAATGGCGCCTTTCGCGATGCACTTTTTAATCACGGTGTAGGTGGTGTTCATGTTCCAGCCGATTTCCTCTTTGAGAATATCAGAAATTTGCTTTGCGGTCTTGTCACCTTCTTTCCATAGCACATCCATGACCTTTAGCTCAGAATCAAAGAGCTTAATTGCCATATCATCAAATCCTTTCTTTGAACTATTGCAATAGTTTACGCTATAATACTATCACAATAGTTTCGAGTTGTCAATACTACTGCAATAGTTTGCTTGAAACCTCCCACAGCCAGCTTGACAAGCTGCTTTATTCGCGCTACTCTTTTTGTAAGACAGGAAGAAAGACAATTGCTGGTGCGGGGGTATGAGCAGGAAAAGGCGGAGCTGGAGGCAAAGGCGGAAACGCTCAAAGACGAGATTGCTAATCGACAGGATACGCTTCTGAACGCTGAACGCTTCCGCAAACTGGTGGACAAGTACACGGATATTACGGAGCTGATGCCGGAATTGGTGCGGGAGTTTGTTGAACGCATCGAGGTGCATGAACGCTCCGGGCGGTACAAGAAAAAGCACTACACCCAGCAGGTCGATATTTACTTCAATTTCATCGGCCAGGCATGACAAAGCGGCCCCAGGATGCCGTAACATCCTGGGGCCATGCGTGGAACCAAAAACATCCTTATCAGGGCGAGCCGATATGGCTCGCCGCGTTTTATTCTGTAGGCTTATCAGTCCGCGCCGCCGGTGGGGACGCGGAAGATCCACTCGTTACTCATGTTCTTCCAGCCGCAGCTGACGGAGTCGGAGCACCAGGCAAAGCCGTCAATGACCACGCCGGTGCAGCCGTCCGCCACAAAGGAGCCGGCGGAGTCGTACAGCGTCTGGGTGCCGGGGTTGTACATGTAGGTATCGCCCGTGGCCTGGTCCTGGACGAAGCTGCACTCGCCGTAGCTGACCACGCGGCTGTAGTTGTCCATGACCGCCTGGCTGCCGTCGGCCAGCTCCACCAGCCAGAGGTCGCCGCTGCGCGAGATTATAGAGCTCGCGCCGGAGAAGTAGACCTCGCTGCCGCCGGTGAGGAACACGCGCACGCCGGTCTCGCCCTTGACCCAGAAGCCGCCGTCGATGGGCACTCCGGTGTAGCCGTAGAAAACGGCCTGCTCAAAGGTCTGGGTGCTGTAATAGGTGCCGTCGGCGTCTATGCTGCCATAGCCGAGGCTGACCTCGCTGACGCCGGGGAGCTGCAGCCGCACGGTGCCGGTGGTGTCTATTATCTGCCACATTCCGCTGCCGTAGACGGCCGCGTAGCCGCCGACGAAGCTCGTCGCCTGAGAATAGGCAGGCTGCACGGCAAACTCGCCGTCGGTGTTCACATAGCCCCACAGGCCGTTCACGCGCACGGCGGCGTAGCCCTCGGAGAAGGGCAGGGCGTCCTCAAAATAGCTGGTGCGGCCTTCGCTGCGGTTGAGCGCCGTGCCGTCGGCGCGCAGGAAGCTCTTGGAGCCGCTCTGGTACGTGCAGAGCATCAGTCCGCTGCCGCACTGGGCGAGCGTTGAGACGCTGCCGGCGGCCATCATGCTGCGGTCGGAGAAGTTGGCCGTGCTGAAAAGCTGCGTGCCGGCCTCGTCATAGCAGACGGCGAGGTTGGCGTTCTCGTCCGTGACGCACAGCACGCCCAGCTCCATCGGGTAGACGGCGGTGTAGGCGAAGTCGCTTATCCAGCTGCCGTCCGCGGCGCAGACGGCGTACAGCCCGCCGGTGTTTTGCAGGATATAGATGTCGAGGTACTGTGTCTCGCCGCCGCTCTCATAGCTTGCGGCCGTGACGCTCTCGAGCACGGGGTCGAGGACTATCATGCCGCTCTCGGTCACGAGTCCGCCGCCGAAGGGCAGCAGGCGGCTGTAGGAGTCCGAGGTGGCGAGCGTGTCCATTACGGAGCTGCTCAGGCGGCTGTACACGGCCTCGAAGGGCACGTATTCGGTAAGCTCCTCGCGGTCGGTGGCGACGTTGGGGGCGACTACTCCGCCCTCGTCCGAGGCGGCGTTGCCCTCCGCGCGCTCTATGGCGGGGTCGATGTACTCCTCACGCACGGTCGCCCACTGGTCTGAAAGCCCGCAGCCCGTCAGCGTGAGCGTCAGCGCAAGCGCGAGCGGTATTATACGTTTCTTCATCGAACCGCCTCCAAATAGCCCTGCGAGGATATGAACGCCTGACCCACGCTGCCCTGCAGCCAGAGCCAGAGCGTGCGCGCGGCCTCGCCCTCGGGCGCGGAGCTTGCGACGCCCGCAAGCACGTCCAGCGCGAGGGTGTACTCCCCGGAGCGTATGCTGTCCGCCGAGGGAGCCACGCCGTCGACGGAGATGATCTTGTACCCGTCCGCAAGCCCCAGAAGCTCGCACTCGCTCCAGAACCCGAAGCCTATCACGTTGTCGCCCGTGAGAGGCAGGCTCTCGCCCGTGACCAGGGCGCTGTCGCAGCCTATGAGGCTGTCCAGGGCGGCTATGGAGCCGCTGCCCTCGGGGCGGGTGAGTATCCGTACCGTGCCGCTGCCGCCGTAGCTGCTCCAGTCCTCGGCGCGGCCGGAGAAGATGTCCGCCAGCTCGTCCGAGCTAAGGTCGCTCACGCTGCTGCCCTCGCCGACAAAGAAGACCAGGGCGTCGCGCGCTATGGGCGCGGTGTCTACGCCGGAGGGCGTGGAGGAGCCCTCTGGCGCCACGACGACGTCGGCCTCGCCGCTGCCCAGCGCGGCCCAGGCCGCGTCCGTCGCGCCGAAGCTCAGGTGCCTGGCGGCGTTGGTGCGGGTGGTGCCCAGCATGATGGCGGCGACGGCCTCCGTCAGCGGCTCGTATGCGGAGCTGCCCGCCACGGCGGGGAAGCTGTCCGAGCTGTATGAGTAGTCAAGCGTCGCGTCCGGCGCAGCGGTCGGATCGGGCGCAAAGTCGCCGCAGGCGGCGAGCGACAGCATCAGCGCCGCCGCGCACAGCAGCGCAACAGGTTTCTTCATTGTATGTCCTCCCAGCGGGTGTTGTCGGTGCTCCAGATGAGCGCCGTCCGGGCAGCGCAGCGCGCCGCTGCCGCCCGTCCGGACTCCAGGAGCTATTATAATATTTTAAGAATACTCATTTATGAACAATCTGTCAATTCTTCATTTGCCGCTATTGACATTGGCAGTGCTCGGTGTTATATTAGCACTCGGAAGCTGAGAGTGCCAACAGGCGCGTTGAAGCGCCCGCGAGGGCGCCGGGACGGCCGAAAATACGGCGCGATCTTCCGGGGATAAGATGGCTTTGACCGACAGGAAAAAGAAAATACTTGCCGCCGTCGTGGAGGAGTACATCCGCACGGCGGAGCCGGTCGGCTCCAAGACGATAGCTCAGGTCGCCAACCTGGGCTGCTCCTCGGCCACGATACGCAACGAGCTGGCCGAGCTGACCTCCATGGGTTATCTGGAGCAGCCCCACACCAGCGCCGGCCGCGTGCCGACGCCGCAGGGCTATCGCATCTACGTGAACGAGCTCATGCAGCGACAGAAGCTCTCCATCGAGGAGACGGAGGCCATAAACCGCAGCCTCAACGACAAGCTCAGCGAGCTTGACCACCTGATGAGCAACGTGGGCGCGCTGGCGTCCAGCCTGACGAACTACCCCGCAATGGCCATCGCGGCTCCGCCGCCGGCGACGATAAAGCGTTTTGACCTCATATATATAGACGCCAATACGTTCATAATTGTTGCCATGATGAGCAATGATACAGTCAGGAACAAGCTGGTTCACCTGCCGGTGAGCGTGGGTCAGGACATGATCGCAAAGCTCTCGGCGGTGTTCAACGCCAACTTCACGGGCATCACCGAGGACAAGATAACCTCGCTGACCATCCGCGCCGCCGAGCGGGCGGTGGACGACACGATGGGGCTCACGGGCGTGATCGCCTCCTTCGCCATCGAGATACTCTCCGAGTCGAAGAACGGCGAGGCCTATGTCACGGGCGCTAACCGGCTGCTGGCTCAGCCGGAGTATCAGGATCCGGCGAAGGCTCACGCGCTGATGAGCTACATCTCGGACGCCGAGCACATCAAGAACCTTCCGGACGTCTACAGCGTGGACGGCGAGGGCATCAAGGTGCTCATAGGCCCCGAGAACGTCGCCGAGGAGCTGAAGGACTCCAGCGTCGTGCTTGCGAGCTACGATATGGGCGATGACACCAAGGGTCTCATCGGCGTGGTCGGCCCCACCAGAATGGACTATTCCGCCGTGGCAGCCAAGCTCGGGCTGATAGCCCGGGCGCTCTCCGAGCGGCTGGGCGGCGGCAGCGCGCCACCGAAGGGATTGGACAACAAACTCATTATAAAGGAAGATACGAATGAGCAGCAAGAAGAATAGGCCGGAAGACGCCGTCCCCGAGCAGGAGAACAAGGCGGCGGAGCAGGCCGCAGAAAACGAAAAGCCGCCCGAGGCGGAAAACCAGGGCGCAGCCGGCGAGGACACGAAGACCGAAGCGGCTCCGGAGGAGAAGTCCGGCGCGGACGACTGCGCGGCCAAAGTTCAGGCCGAGCACGACCGCTATCTCCGTCTCGCCGCAGAGTACGACAACTACCGCAAGCGCTCCGCCAGGGAGCGTGAGAGCATATACTCCGACGTGAGAGCCGACACCGTGACCAAGTTCCTGCCCGTGTACGACAACCTGATCCGCGCGCTGGAGCAGTCCACGGCGGACGAGGCCTACCGCAAGGGCGTCGAGATGATAATGACCCAGTTCAAGGACATCCTCGGCCGCCTGGGCGTCACGGAGATCGAATCCGTCGGACAGACCTTCGACCCCGCGCTGCACAACGCGGTGATGCACGACACCGACGAGGAGAAGGGCGAGAACGTCATCGTCCAGGAGCTGCAGAAGGGCTTCAAGATGGGCGACAAGGTCATCCGCTTCGCCATGGTCAAGGTCGTCAACTGAAATCTGACATACAAACCAAATTTATATATTAACTCTTTAACTTATACTGGAGGCAGACATCATGGGTAAGATAATAGGCATAGATTTGGGCACCACCAACAGCTGTGTTGCCGTCATGGAGGGCGGCGAAGCCGTCGTCATCCCCAACGCCGAGGGCGCGCGCACCACGCCGAGCGTCGTCGCGTTTTCCAAGACCGGCGAGCGCATGGTCGGCCAGGTCGCAAAGCGTCAGGCCGTCACCAACCCCGACCGCACGATAAGCTCCATCAAGCGTGAGATGGGCAGCAACTACAAGGTCACCATCGACAACAAGGGCTACACCCCGCAGGAGATCAGCGCCATGGTGCTGCAGAAGCTGAAGGCCGACGCCGAGGCTTACCTGGGCGAGAAGGTCACCGAGGCCGTCATCACCGTCCCCGCGTACTTCACCGACAGCCAGCGCCAGGCCACCAAGGACGCCGGCAAGATCGCCGGCCTGGAGGTCAAGCGTATAATCAACGAGCCGACCGCGGCCGCCCTGGCCTACGGCCTCGACAAGGAGACCGACCAGAAGATCATGGTCTACGACCTCGGCGGCGGCACCTTCGACGTCTCCGTGCTGGAGATAGGCGACGGCGTCATCGAAGTCCTCGCGACCGCCGGCAACAACCGCCTCGGCGGCGACGACTTTGACGAGTGCGTCACCAAGTACCTCGTCGACGAGTTCAAGCGCGACCAGGGCATCGACCTCTCCACCGACCGCGTCGCCATGCAGCGTCTGCGCGAGGCCGCCGAGAAGGCCAAGTGCGACCTCTCCGGCGTGACCAGCACCAACATCAACCTGCCGTACATCACCGCCGACGCCAACGGCCCGAAGCACCTTGACATGACGCTCACCCGCGCCAAGTTCAACGAGCTGACCCACCACCTGGTCGAGAAGACCACCGGTCCCGTGCGCCAGGCGCTCTCCGACGCCGGCCTCAAGGCCAGCGACCTGAGCAAGGTGCTGCTCGTCGGCGGCTCCACCCGTATCCCCGCCGTGCAGGAGGCCGTCAAGACCCTCACCGGCAAGGAAGGCTTCAAGGGCATCAACCCTGACGAGTGCGTCGCCATCGGCGCGGCCATCCAGGGCGGCGTTCTCGGCGGCGACGTCGAGGGCATCCTGCTGCTGGACGTCACCCCGCTGAGCCTCGGCATCGAGACCCTGGGCGGCGTGTTCACCAAGCTGATCGACCGCAACACCACCATCCCGACCAAAAAGAGCCAGATATTCTCCACCGCCGCGGACAACCAGACCTCCGTCGAGGTCAACGTCCTGCAGGGCGAGCGCGAGATGGCCGCGTATAACAAGAGCCTCGGCCGCTTCCACCTGGACGGCATCGCTCCGGCTCGCCGCGGCGTGCCTCAGATAGAGGTCACCTTCGACATCGACGCCAACGGCATCGTCAATGTCAGCGCCAAGGATCTCGGCACCGGCAAGGAGCAGCACATCACCATCACCGCGTCGAGCAACCTCTCCAAGGAGGACATCGACAGGGCCGTCCGCGAGGCCGAGCAGTATGCCGCCGAGGACGCCAAGCGCAAGGAGGAGATCGACACCCGCAACGCCGGCGACCAGATGGTGTACCAGACCGAGAACACCCTGCGCGAGATGGGCGACAAGCTCGACCCGGCCGACAAGAGCGAGGTCGAGAGCAAGCTCAACGCGCTGAAGACCGCCCTCCAGGGCAGCGACACCGCGGCCATCAAGGCCGCCACCGACGAGCTGACCCAGGCCTTCTACAAGGTCAGCGAGAAGCTCTACCAGCAGAACGGCCAGCAGCCCGGTTCCGACGCCGGCAGCACCGGCAGCACCGGCGGCAGCGACGGCGGCAACAACGGACAGTACTACGACGCCGACTACGAGGTCGTAGACGACGACAAGTGATCACCAGCGCCGGGGAGCGCGGCTCCCCGGCGCGCCCAGCCTTATCATGGCGCCGCGCCGGGGCTTGTGACAGCTCCGGCGCGCGCTTGGCGTAAAAGGCCACAAATTGTGAGGTGAAGCATATGGCGGAACAGAAACGAGACTACTATGAGGTCCTGGGCGTCAGCAAGAGCGCCACGGACGACGAGATCAAAAAGGCATACAGGAAGCTTGCCAAGCAGTACCACCCCGACCTGCACCCCGGCGACAAGGAGTGCGAGGAGAAGTTCAAGGAGCTCAACGAGGCCGCGGAGGTGCTCGGCGACCCCGAGAAGCGCAAGAAGTACGACCAGTTCGGTCACGCGGCCTTTGACCCCAACGCGGGCTTCGGCGGCGGTGGAGCCGGCTTCGGAGGCTTCGGAGACTTCGGGGGCTTTGGCGGCTTTGGAGATATATTCGGCGATTTGGGCGACATCTTCGGCTTCGGCGGCGGCTCGTCCGGCGCGCGGCGCAACGGGCCGCAGCGCGGCGAGAGCGTGCGCACGGGCGTGACTCTGACCTTTGAGGAGGCCGCCTTCGGCTGCAAGAAGGAGGTCAGCATCGGCAGGGTGGAGGAGTGCCCGGACTGCCACGGCAGCGGCTGCGCCGCCGGCACTACGGCCGAGACCTGCCCCGACTGCGGCGGCACCGGCACCGTGCGCACCACCAAGCGCACGCCCTTCGGCATGGTGCAGTCCACCGGGCCGTGCTCCAAGTGCGGCGGCAGCGGCAAGATAATCCACCAGCCCTGCCCTACCTGCCGCGGCAAGGGCGCGGTGCGCCGCAACAAGAAGGTGACCGTGAACATACCCGCCGGCATAGACGACGGCCAGACCATATCCCTCAAGGGACAGGGCAGCGCGGGCGCCAACGGCGGCCCGGCCGGAGACCTGCTGGTCACAGTCGCGGTGCGCGACAGCGACAAGTTCGAGCGCGACGGCTCCAGCGTGCTGAGCAACGTTGAGGTCAGCTTCGCCCAGGCCGCGCTGGGCGCGGATCTGCAGGTGGACACGATAGACGGCAAGGTCAAGCTCACCATTCCCGAGGGCACACAGAGCGGCACGGTCTTCCGCCTGCGCGGCAAGGGAATACCGTTCCTGCGCGGCTCCGGGCGCGGCGACCAGTACGTCACGGTCAACGTGGCTGTGCCCAAGGGCTTGAACAACCACCAGAAGGAAGCCCTGCGCGCCTTTGCAAAGGCGATGGGCGAGGAGGCCGAGGAGCCCGCCGGACTGTTCAAAAAGAAGCGCAAATGATTTAAGAGCCGGTCGCAAGACCGGCTCTTAAACTGTCAAAAAAGGCCGTCGACGGCCTTTTTTGACAATAAAGTCCACCCGTCGTCGTCGCAAGCTGCATATCCTTCACTCCCGGCTAAAGCCGAGAACTCAGTCATTCCGCTGCTCCTCCTCTCCCACGAAGTGCATTCTGCACTTCGTGGGTTCCCAGCGGCCGATGGAGACCGGCGCTTTGCTTCGTCGTCGCAAGCTGCATATCCTTCACTCCCGGCTAAAGCCGAGAGCTCAGTCATTTCGCTGCTCCTCCTCTCCCGATGAGTGCGATTCGCAC